>LXNJ01000391.1_pt1 | contig 31272 bp, 23 predicted proteins | sample 809081 | NCBI WGS metagenome assembly LXNJ01 (sample SAMN04870510, study PRJNA318959) | sponge metagenome | biome: sponge; feature: marine sponge reef; material: water | host: Petrosia ficiformis | place: Greece: Milos, Mediterranean Sea | collected 2013-05-29 | depth 5-7 m | reverse complement strand
GCGGGTCACGAAACAGGATCCCGGTTCCCCCTTCCTTCAGGAAGGGGGTAGGTTTCGCCCCATCAATGAATTTCACAGCCAGGCGACCGGGGGTACGGGAGTTTTTTCCGTGCCAATCCATACATCTCCGGAGACCAGGAATGGCTGGAGAGCTCGCAGGTCACCCAATTCCCATTCATGCCTCTGAGGTGATTCACGGAAAAACCGGCCCCCCGCCGAGGGGCGCGGTTCTTTTTGGTCCTTTTTCTTACGCGCATAAGAAAAAGGACGAAGGAAAAGTGGGAAGTAATGGGGGTGGGGGGAGAATTTAAAGAAAAAAGGTGATTGGAGAGGTAAATGCTGGAACGGCTCGGAACGCAGTTTCAAAGGGTGTCTGTCCGTCGTCTGCCGCACTTCTTCCTTACTGAGATATCGAACTGAGCAACGTGCATGAATAGACTTTTCGGCCTCGAAACGGAGTACGGGATCACGATTGACGGGGTGGACAGGATCGACGTGGTGGAGGAGTCGATGCAGCTGATCCGATGCTACCTCAGGGGTGAGTTTACGCCTCTATGGGATTATCAGCTCGAGAACCCCCGCAAGGACGTGCGGGGGTTTGAAGTGAAATCCCTGTTGAATGATACCGACGAGAAGGTCCATCTTCAGAAAGACCGTCAGCGAAAGGTGCCGCTGGAAGAGTTGAAGAGCGACCTGGTTATTCGCAACGGCGCACGTTTCTACAATGACCATACCCATCCGGAATACGCCACGGGGGAGTGCCTCAGCCTATTCGAACTGGTGGCCCAGGATCGCGCTGGCGAGCGGATCGTCGATATCTGCGCGCGTCGGCGTTCGGAGATGCTTTCCAGGGGTGTGGTGCGGATCTACAAGAACAATACGGACTTCGAAGGCCATAGCTACGGGTGTCACGAGAATTACCTGATGGACCGCGCAACGCCGTTCGATCGGATCGTGAAAGGTCTGCTTCCCTTCCTGGTTACGCGGCAGATTTACGCGGGCGCGGGCAAGATGGGCGTGGAACGCGGCGACAGGGCGTCCATCTATCAGCTCTCGCAACGCTCCGAATTCTTCGAGGTGATCGCCAGTGTGGACACCATGCACAAGCGTCCGCTTATCAACACGCGTGACGAGCCGCACGCGGACGCCGGCCGGTACCGCAGGCTACACGTGATCCTCGGCGACGCGAACATGTCGGAATACGTCACGGCGCTGAAGGTGGGCGCCACCGCCCTTGTGGTGGCGCTGGTTGAACGGGACGATCTGCCCGACGTGGTCCTGAAGGATCCGGTTGCAGCGCTGAAGGACGTATCGCGCGACCAGAGTTACCAGTGGCTGGTGGAGTTGGACCGCAAAACCGGCCGCCTGGTTCCGGCCGTTGAGGTGCAGCGGATGTACCTGTCGTTGGCGAAGGAGCGGTTCGGAGGCCGGGACGTGGAAACGGACTGGGTGCTGAACGCCTGGGACGAAATGCTGGACGGCCTCGAACGGGATCCCATGGCGATGGTGGGCGCCTGCGACTGGGTCAGCAAAAAGTGGCTGCTGGACTGTTTTCGCGATGCCGAGGGGCTTTCCTGGGACAATCCGGACGACCTGGCATGGCTTCAAAGCCAGGACCTGGAGTACCACAACGTGGACCGCGAGGCCGGGCTGTATTTTCTGCTGGAAGCGCAGGGCAAGATGGTCCGCCTCATTGACGACGAACGTATAGAGGAAGCGATGTCCGTTCCGCCTGCGGATACGCGTGCCTGGTTTCGGGGACGATGTCTGGAGAAATTCGGCCACGACGTCAAATCGGTCAACTGGGACCGGATCGTTTTTTCCCGGAACGGCGAACTGCGTTCCGTGGATATGAAGGATCTGGTTGATGGGGAGAAGGTCGCGTATTATAATAGGACGTTGGAACGCTCGAATGAACTGGAGGAATTCCTGAACGCGCTTGAGGGTAGACCGCAGGTTGCGTAACGTGTATGGCAGCCGTTGGGGGGTGCCTGCCGGCGTTACTGAACGGACACAAGGAGGAGGTGGCTCATGAAGAGAGACATGGCAAGTTTTGAACGGCGGACCCGGCGGCCTGAAGCGCCCGACGGGGGACCGAACGACGGGGACGACGGACCGTCCCGACCGGACGTTGACCGCCCCGATACCCGCGACCTGCTGCGCCGGATGCGCCGCGTGGACCCGAATCAGGCGCGACGCTACCGCCAGCGCACGGGCGAGTGAGCCTATGGGCGCGGGTGGAGATTTTCTGGACCTGCTCAAGGCGGAGGGATACCGGCTGCCCGGCGCCGACCTGAAGGAAAACGCGCCGGGTAACGCGGCGTCCCTTCCGTTTCAGCCCACCGAGGGCACAACCATCCTGGCCCTTCACTACCGGGATGGCGTCCTCATTGCGGGAGACCGCCGGGCCACCGCCGGTCATACCGTGCTTTACGACCGCGCCGACAAGGTCATCGATATCGACGCGTTTTCGGTGATGGCCATTTCAGGATCGCCGGCCATGGCGTACGAAATCGCCCGCATCCTTGAACACACCTTTCAATATCACCGCCGGCGGCAACTGCAGGAAATGAGCCTGGCGGCCAGACTGCGGCGCCTTTCCCTTCTGATTCGCGACAACCTGCCAATGGCCATGCAGGGCATCGGCCCGGTGATCCCCATTTTCGCCACGTACGACAAACAGGACAGCCGCGGCAAGATCTTCTTCTACGACGTGCTGGGCGCGCAGTTCGAAAGCGCCGACTTTGCCACCACGGGATCGGGCGCAGCGGCCATCCGGGGTGCGATGTTTTACAATAACCAGTGGGGCGAGCGTCCGTTTGCCGAACTGGACCGGAGCGAGAGCCTCGGGATGGCCCTGCGCCTGCTGCATACGGCCGCGGAATACGATGCCGCCACCGGAAGGTACGAGAGGGACGCCGGCGTGTTGCCCACCGTGAAGACGATCTCGGCGGATGGACTGCGCACCGTGCCCGAGGAGGATCTGCGGGCGTCCTACGAGCGGTATATTGCCCGGGCCGGGGGATCTGGAGGCGCTGAGGGATGATGCTGGACGAACCCTATCGATGGGCGGAGGCGGTAGCCAACCGGCGGGAATATATAGAGGACCAGCTCCGGGGCGGCAGCCCGGTGGTTGGGCTGGGTTATCGTGACGGCGCCCTGCTCCTGACGCTGGGTCAGGGGCAACAGAAAATCTTCGAGGTCTACGACCGCATCGGTATGGCCGCGCTCGGGCATCCGGCCGACATCGAGAAGCTTCGGCAGTCCGCCGTGGACCTGGCGTCGGTGATCGGGTTCAACTACTCCGAGCAGGACGTGAACCTGCAGCAGATCGTCCATTTCGGCCTGGGTCCCGCGGTCAAGACGGCGTTCGACGAGGTATTCCGGTCGCCGTTTATCGTGCGTGTCCTGATGTTGGAACTGGATGTATCGGAGGAAGGCGCCGTCTTTTATACCGTGGACTACGACGGCACGTTTCATAAACACGAAGGCCGCGGCGTTGCGGGCGACATTCCGGAAGCGGACGGGTTGATGCGGAGCCGTTTGCCGGATAATACCGGCCGGCTCAGCCTGCGGAACGCGTTGAAGGCCGCGCTGGAGGCGTGGGCGGTCGGACGGTTTGTGGGTACCCTGGACGAGATTCCACGGGAGACGTCGGAACTGGAACGGGTGGCCGATGAAGCGGATTTGCAGGCCATCCTGAAGGACGCGTTGGAATCAGCCACGGTTGAGGCCGTGGTCCTGGACCGGTCGGATACGGACAAACGCCGGTTTCGCGTCCTTGGCAATCGAGATATACAGCCCGTGACCAGGCCGTATCGCTGAGAGGCGGCGGATGCAGATCATCCACGAGCGAAACACGTAAGGGCCCTTAATGGAACGTCGCATTTTCGGTCTGGAAACCGAATATGGGTGCATGGCGCCGGAGCATGAGGGGTTCGTCAGCCCGGATGCCATTACGGTGAAGGTGAAAGACCATGTTTTTCACACCGACCGCAAGGGGATCGTGGACATCCACTATCGAGGCCGCGACGAACCGCCGGGAAACGGCGGTTTTTTGTTTAATTCCGGCAGGGTATATATCGATATGGGGCATATCGAATACACCACGCCGGAGTGCAAGAGCCTGTTCGACCTGGTGGCCTCGGACAGGGCGGGGGAACGGCTTCTTCAGCGCGCGCTTCGTTCGCTGGGGCTGGCGAAAGAGGCCTCGTTCCTCAAGAACAATATAGACCACTATACGGGCGCCACGTTCGGTTGCCACGAGAATTACCTGATTCGGCGAAACGTGCCGTTCTCGATGGTTGTGATTCCCGCGCTGCTTCCTTTTCTGGTCACGCGGCAGATCTACAGCGGCGCCGGCAGGGTGGGCAGCTACGACGACAGCTTCTACTATTACGGCAAGGACGACGTCGACGACGCCGGACACGAGGACCCCGTCGCCTTTCAGATTTCGCAGCGCGCGGACCACATTGTCACGGAGATCTATCAGTGGATCCAGTTCAGCCGGGCGATCATCAACACGCGCGACGAACCGCTGGCCGACTACAACAAGTACCGCAGGCTTCACCTGCTGATGGGCGACTCGAATATATCGGAGTACGCCACCGCGCTGAAAGTCGGTACCACCGCGATGGTGTTGAATCTGCTCGAACACAGGATTTTCCCTCAGGACGTGGGCCTTGGCGACCCGGTGTGGGCGTTGAAGGAGATTTCCCGGGACCCAACCCATAAGTGGATTCTGGAACGCAAGAACGGCAGGCCGGTTTCGGCCGTGGATATCCAGCGCCGGTACCTGGATCTGGCGAAGCAGCATCTTCGCGGGATGGATGAGGAGTCGGACTGGGTGCTGGTCGAATGGGAGAACACGCTGGACGCCCTCGAGCGGGATCCGATGGACCTGAAGGACCGGCTGGACTGGGTGGCGAAGAAGTGGATGCTGGAGATGTTCGTGCAGTCGGAGGGCCTGGAGTGGAACGATCCGTGGCTGCAGAGCCTGGATCTGGAGTTTCACAATATCGATCCCAACCGGGGGTTTTTCCTGGATCTCGAGCACAAGGGGATGACGCGCCGCATTCTATCCGAGGAGCAGATCGCCCGCGCGGGAGACGAGCCGCCTGCCGATACGCGGGCCCGGGGCCGGTCCGACGTGATCAGGGCGCTGTCGGAGAACCGGATGCGGTATATCGTGGATTGGGACTCGGTCTATCTGGAAAACGAAAGCCAACTGAGCCTCCTGGACCCGTTCGAGACGTACCGCGACGCGGCGGCCGAGTTCATCCAGGAGATCCGTTCCGCCGCACCCTCCCCCCGGCGTCCCATGCGGCGCAGGCTGAGATGACAACCCGCAGACATACATTGTAGTCGCCGTACCATACGCAGCGCGGCTCACAGGGCATGCCCGAAGGAACCCACACCTTCGCGCATCCTTTATTTGTGAGTCACCGCGACGCGAAATCCCGTTCGTCATCCCGGTTCGTGTTCACGCCGGCCGCGTCGAGGCAGCGGTCCATTTCGGCAACCAGGTTTTTGTAACGTGCGCTCTCGAAATAAGCCCTGGCTCTGTCCGTCGTCCGGAGGCCCGTCTTGCGGGTATAGCGCATCGACCCCGTGTAGACGTCGTCTGCGGCTTCCTTCAGCAGTCGGGCGAAGCGTGCCGGCTCACAGTGGAGTAGCGGCGCCACCGCCGCGGTGACGTGAACGCCGGCGGCCCTGAGGCGGCGCATGGTTTTCAGCCGGACGTCGATGCGAGGGGCGTGCGGCTCCAGCTTTCTCCGCACGCGGTCGTCGTCCGTGGGGAGGGAAAAACACACGCGCAAGGGGGATTTGAAAAACCTCAGCAGTTCCACGTCGTCCAGAACCAGGTGGCTCCGCGTATGCACCACAACGTCTTTCGGGTTGCTGTCCTGCAGCACGCCCAGGCAGCGGCGGGTCAGCCGGTACTGGCGCTCCACGTATTGGTACGGGTCCGTGGCGGAGCCCACGAAAATCCGCCGGCCCCATATCTTGTCGCGCGCCTTGCCCAGAAGAAACGGCGCGTTTGTCTTGGGCTGCACCCACGCGCCCCACGGCATGGGGTGTTCCACGGCGTAGTGGTATTTCATAACGTAGCAATAGGCGCACCCCATCCCGCAGCCCACGTATGGGTTCAGGGTGTATCGCGTAACGGGAGGGCCGTCCTGGGGCATCAGTACGGAACGCGCGGCGGTTTCCTCGATTTCCAGGTGGGCATGCGCCATATGCCGAATATACTGTACAAATGTGCAGATATCAAGGGCAAAAGCGCTGTCGGCTTGAATCGGTGAGACGTAAGACGGTAGCTGGGAGAGGGCCACACCCCACACCGCCGGTCTCACGCTTCCATCCGCTACGTACTTCGCTTTTGAATCTTGCGAGAGTCCGACTGCAGAAGTGACAGATGACAAAGTTACCGCCACGTCTTCGTTCTTCCTTCTCCATTCTTCCTTCTTCCCTCGGCCTGCTTCTTCGCTTGTTTCATGCAACCAGACGCCATCCGCCGGCGTCCCAATTGTAAAGGCTGGTAACGCTTCTCACGTTTCACCGCTTCACACTCGCGGCGTTGGGGAAACCGTCCCGCGGAGAATTCGATTTCATTAATCGAATTGATTCATTGCGGCGCGTTCAGCCCGAATGCCGGGAATGTCAGGAGGTACCCAGATGAAAACCGCGCTCTTGCTGTTGTTTACCGCTGCCGTTGTCGTTGCCGCGCTGGCCCTGGGCGCCATGGACGGCCGTTCCGAAACGAAAAACGTGGAACAGGCCACCTTTGCCGGGGGCTGCTTCTGGTGCATCGAGGCGCCGTTCGACAAGCTGGAGGGCGTTGTGTCCGCGGTATCCGGCTATACCGGCGGGGAAATCCGGAATCCCAACTACGGGCAGGTCAGTTCCGGCAGTACCCGGCACATCGAGTCGGTGCTGGTCACGTACGATCCCTCCGTGGTCACGTATGCGCAATTGCTGGACGTGTACTGGATGCAGTTCGATCCCACGGATGCCGGGGGGTCATTCTATGACCGGGGCCATCAATACTCATCCGCCATCTTCTATCACGACGAGAAGCAGAAGCAACTGGCGGAAGCCTCGAAAAAGGCCCTTGAGAAATCCGGTCGCTTCAACGCCCCCATCGTTACGCCTATCCGGCCGGCCGAACCCTTCTATACGGCGGAGGAATATCACCAGGATTACTACAGAAAGAAGCCGGCCCACTACAACCGCTACCGGAAGGGCTCCGGCCGCGACAGGTTTATCGAAAGGATCTGGGCGCGGGACAAACCGGCCAAATCCTCCAGCGGTGCCTGGGTGAAACCCCCCGACGCGGAGTTGCGCCGGAAGCTGACGCCGTTGCAGTGGAACGTGACCCAGGAAGACGGTACCGAGCGACCGTTCCGAAACGAGTACTGGGACAACAAGAAGCCGGGCATCTACGTGGATATCGTGTCTGGCGAGCCGCTCTTCAGTTCAACGCACAAGTACCGCTCGGGCACCGGATGGCCCAGCTTCACGGAGCCGCTCGTTCCGGAACACGTGGTGGAGCGCGTGGACAACAGCCTCTTCATGACCCGAACCGAGGTGCGCAGCAAATACGGGGATTCCCACCTTGGCCACGTATTCAACGACGGGCCTGCGCCAACCGGGCTGCGCTATTGCATCAATTCGGCCGCGCTGAAGTTTGTTCCCGCGGGTGAATTGAAGGCTGCCGGGTACGTAAAGTACCAGGACCTGTTCAAGGGCCTGGCGGTGTCAGCGGGAAAACCGTCCGAGTAGTACATCCCGCTAGATTACAGGTGGAGTTTGGAGCGGACGTTCCTGTCTGCTCACATGACAAGCAATAAAGCGCATCGCCCCGACGTCCCGGGCGATGCGCTTTATTTTTGCTGTAAATTTTCCTATCCGGTGATCTCGTCGGTAGAAACGACGGTGACGCCGCGGGACTTCCAGCCTTCCACGAGCGTTTCTCCGCGTTCGGGGAAGATGGCCTGCGTGGCGTCCAGCACCAGTTGGACGGGCGCGGTGTTTCTCTTGAGAAAGCCGTCGATGGCGTAGGCATTGCAGACGTCCAGGGCAACGCCGTACAGGACGATGCGTCGGGGCCCGACGGCATTCAGAACGGGTTCCACGTTCCGGTTGGTGAATACGTCGAAACGCTGTTTGCGGAAGATGATCTCGCCCGTGTGGTTACGGACCCGTTCACCCAGGGACGCGGCATCTTCGGCGCCGCTGTCGATCCACAGCGGATTCAACGGGCGGGTTTCCGTGACCTTTCTCTGGCCCGGGGTATCCTTGAGACAGTGCGGCGGAAAGGTGTTCCGGAAGTCGGGCGAATCCGAAATCTCCGCGTCGTCGGGGTTGTGATAGTCTACGGACCCGAAGATGGGGATATTCCGTTGCCGGGCGCAGGCCGCGAGCCGTTCCAGGTTGGGCAGAATTTTCTCCGCCTCCCGGATGTAGAGTTTGCCGTCCGGCATGATGAAGTCGTACTGGGTGTCCACGTCCCAGAAAATGGTTTCGGCCATCGGCTTTTCCCCTGAATTTTTCCGAAAAAGATACGGCAAAACCGGGATGATGACAAGAGCGTCGCCTTTCGCGGACGATAATCGGCAGTCTATGGGGTGGTCGTTTCCGGCGGTGCGGCGAGTCTCTGCAGGAAAATACCCGCGGCCACGGAGACGTTCAGGGAGGCGACGTGTCCCGTCGATGGAATCCTGCATGTGGCGTCGCACTTGTCCAGCGTGAGCCGGCGCAGTCCGCGTTCCTCGTTGCCCAGCACCAGCAGCCAGGGCCGGTCGCCCGCAATCCGGTCCAGGTCGGTGTCGGCGTGTTCGGACGCGCCCAGGATCCAAAGGTTCGCCTTCCGCGCCCCGTCGAGCGCCCTGCTGAGATTGGCCGGGAGGCAGAAGGGTACGTGTTCCACGCCGCCGGACGCGACGTCGTACACGGTATCCGTGAGCGGGGCGGAACGGTCCCGCGTGATCAGGATGCCGCGGACGCCGAAGAAGGCGGCGGTGCGAAAGATCGCCCCAACGTTGTGCGGGTCCTGCACGCGGTCGAGCGCGAGCCAGAGTCCGTTCTCGGGCACGTTCGCGAACAATTCCTGGACGGTGACCGCGCGTCGTTCCCTGACAACGGCCTCGGCGCCGCCGGCGCGGCCCGTCCGGTTTTGCCTCCGGGACGTGCGGGTCCCACCCGTGACTTTGACGCCAATTTCCGTGGCGGACGACCGGACCCGGCTCCACGGGCCGGCCACGGGGTCCGGCAGGCGGATTTCGTAGACGTCCTGGGGCCGGGATTGCAAGACGGCCAGGATGCTGTGAGGGTTCTTCAGGTGGAGAGGCATCGCGGTTCCTGTTGTGCCGGGTCGCGGCCGGCTAATCGAACTGTCCCTCCGCGTACTGCCGGCGGATGACTTTCTTGTCCAGTTTTCCAACGCTGGTTTTTGGGATCTGCGCCACGAAGACGATTTTGTCGGGTACCCAGTATTTCGGATATACGGATGCGAGGTGCGCCCGCAGCGCCTCGACCGTGACCGGAACCGCGCCGGGCGACCGTACGGCGATGGCGAAGGGGCGCTCCGTCCACTTCGCGTCGGAAACGGCGATAACGGCGGCCTCGGTGACGGCCGGGTGGCCCATCAGCGTGTTCTCCAGCGCGACGCTCGAAATCCACTCGCCGCCGCTCTTGATGAGGTCTCTTGTCCGGTCCGTAATGGTGAGGAAGCCGTCCGGGCTCATCGCGCCCACGTCGCCGGTGCGGAACCACCCGTCGGCCGTGAAGTGATCGGGCGCCGGGTCCTGCCTGTAATAGCTTTCGATCACCCACGGGCCCCGCACCTGTATCTCGCCCATGCTGCGCCCGTCCCAGGGCGCTTCGTTTCCGGAATCGTCCACAATCCGCATGTCAACACCGCAAATGGGAACCCCCTGCCTGGCTTTCACGTCCCACTTGTCCGCGTCCGGAAGGGCGCGGTGATGCCGCTGCAGCCGGGAGACGGAGCCCAGGGGCGAGAGTTCGGTCATTCCCCAGGCGTGTACAACCGGCACGTCGAGTTCCGTTTCGTAGGCTTCGATCAGGCTACGCGGCATGGCCGCCCCGCCAACGATCAGGGCGCGAATGCAGGAGATGTCGCGTGGATTGACCTTCAGTTCTTCATAAAGCCCGGTCCAGATAGTGGGGACGCCCGCGGGAATCGATACGCCTTCCTCCGCAATCGTCCTCGCAAGGGCGCCGGGATTCAGGTGGGGTCCGGGCAGGACCAGTTCCGCACCGGCCGCGGCGCAGGCATACGGCAGTCCCCAGGCCATGGCGTGAAACTGCGGTACAACGGGCATGACGACGTCCGATTCCACAACGCCCACGGCATTGGACTGGTTCACGCCGAGGGTGTGAAGAAACATCGAACGGTGCGAGTACAGCGCGCCCCGCGGCTCGCCTGTGGTGCCGCTGGTGTAGCACAGGCCCATGGCGGCGTCTTCACCGATTACAGGCCATTCGAACGTGTCGCTGCCGCCGGCGATCAGGTCTTCATAGCAGCAGGTGTCCGACAGGGCGGTCCGGATTCCCGGTTCTCCATTGAACAGGACAATGCGCGGGCAACGGCTGAGTCGGGCTGCCACGGCTTCGAAGCGGGGCAGCAGGGTCGACTCCACAAAGATGGCCTTGTCTTCCGCGTGGCCGATGATATACGCCAGCTGATCCGGAGAGAGGCGGATATTCAGGGTATGGCAGACGGCGCCGCTGCAGGGTACGGCGAAGTACAGTTCCAGGTGCTGGTAATTGTTCCACGCGAACGTGCCCACCCGGTCGCCGGGTTCGATGCCCAGGCCGCCAAGCGCGCTGGCGAGTCGCTTCGACCGGCTGTGCACGTCCGCCCAGGTGTATCGGTGGACGTTTCCGTCCGGCAATACAGTGGTTATGCGTTTTCGGGGATACAGGCGGTTGGCGTGCTCGAGAATCCGCTCCATGGTGAGGGGGTAGTCCATCATGAGGCCTTGCATGGATTGCGCTCCTCGGGTAATCGTTGCGAACGTCTGCAAACCGCTGTCGCACCGTGGCCGTCCGCTACCCTCTGTCCGGTAACGGGAGGTACTCTTCGGGGGTGAACGCGTCCACCCGGACCGCCTCGTCCCTGGCGGTCTCCGCACGCCGGAACAGCTCCGCGTCTTCCGGTGTAATCAGCTCTTTTTCGATGGCCTGTTCAACCAGCCGATCGGGATCCCGGCCCGAAAGCAGGCCCGCGCGTGCGGCCTCTTTGATGATACCGGAAATGGGTTCGGCCCTGCAGGAAAGCTCGAATGCGGCTTCGAGCCGGCCCAGGGGTTCATCGGCGGAGTCCGGCAGGTAGATGTCCGAGGTCAGCCCGTCCCGGTCGGGGCCGGGCGTCCGGATGGCGCAGGCCACGTCGCCGCCGAGGGCGTCGGAAGGCATCCGGCAAATCGGGTTGAGGCGGGACCACAGCGCGACCGGATGGCGGAACAGCAGACCCAGGCCGGGGAATGCGCGCAGGTTCCGGAACAGGCCGCTGAATCCAACCTGAATCTGCGCGAGCGCGTATTGCATCGCCCAGTGCAGATAGGGCAGGTGGCCCGTCCTGCGCCCTTCCGCTTCAAATCTGCGCAGGACGGCCGTGCCAAGGTACATCCATGACAGGATGTCCGCAAAACGGCCGGACAGTTTCTCTTCCTTCTTCAATGCGCCGCCCAATGAGATCAGGGCGACGTCGGCCAGAAAGGCGAACCAGGCCGACGTCCAGGCCAGTTTGCGATAGTACCGGGACGCGGGCCCCCGAACCGGCGAGGCGGCCAGGTAACCGCGCGACAGGCTAAGGAGCGCGGCGCGGAAGGCGTTGCGGATGACGTGCCCCGCGTGGGCCCAGAACGCGCGGTCGAAGGCGCGCAGGTTGCCCGCTTTGAGCGCCTGTATTTCCTCATAGATGTGCGGATGGCACCGGATCGCGCCCTGCCCGAACGTGATGAACGTCCGCGTGAGAATATTCGCGCCTTCCACGGTGATGGCGATGGGCGCCCAGAGATACGACCGGGCGAGCAGGTTTCTGGGTCCCTGGGCGATGGCGTTGCCGGCCAGGATGTCCATACCGTCCAGAATGACGCGCCGGTGGAGCTCCGTGAGATTGAACTTGACGATGGCGGAGACAACGGCCGATTTCGCGCCCGCGTCCAGGCCGCCGCAGGTGAATCGCCTCGCGGCTTCCATCAGGTAGGTAAAGCCGCCGATACGCGCGAGCGGCTCCTCCACGCCCTGGAATCGGCCGATGGAAAGGCCGAACTGTTTGCGTACGGTCGCGTGGGCGCCCGCCACCCGCGCGGTCAGCTTGGCGCCGAAGGCCGCGGTTGCCGGCAGCGAGATGCCGCGCCCTGCGGCGAGGGATTCCATGAGCATGCGCCACCCCTGGCCGGCGCCTTCCGGACCGCCGATGATGGCGTCGGCCGGGACCACAACGTCACGGCCCTCGGTGGGGGCATTGTGAAAGGGCACGCCCATCGGATCGTGCCGTCTGTCCACCACAACGCCCGGCGTGTCCCGGGGAACGAGGGCGCAGGTAATGCCCGGGTTGTTGCCCCTGCCCAGCAGATTGTCCGGATCCCTGAGTTTGAATGCCAGGCCGATCAGTGTGGATATGGAAGCCAGCGTGATGTACCGCTTGTTCCAGTTCAATCGCAGATAAAGCCGTCCGTCCTCGCCGTTGAAGACGGTCCCGCTGGACCGGATGCTGCCGGCGTCGGATCCCGCGTTCGGCTCGGTGAGGGCAAAACATGGAATAGCTTCGCCGCGCGCCAGGCGCGGCAGGAAGCGGTCCTTCTGGTCCCGGGTGCCGTAATGGATCAGCAGTTCCGCCGGGCCCAGCGAATTGGGTACCATAACGGTGACGGCGAGCGGCATGGAGCAGGAGGCCAGCTTGCCCACGATGGCGCTGTGAGCCGATGCGGAGAATCCAAGGCCGCCGAATTCCTCCGGGATGATGATCCCGTAAAATCGTTGTTCTTTGAGGTAATCCCAGAGTTCCTGCGGCAGGTCCCGGTTCTGGTGAATCTGCCAGTCGTCGGCCAGCCGGCACGCGGCTTCCACGGGACCGTTGAGGAATGCGCGTTCCCGTTCGTCCAGATCGGGGTAGGGTTCGCTGTTCAGACGACTGAAATCGGGTTTTCCGGAGAAGAGGTCGGCGTCGATCCATACGCTCCCGGCTTCGATGGCGGCCTGTTCGGTGGGCGAAATGACAGGAAGGAGGCGTCGGGCATTGAGGATTTTAAGGATCCGGGAGGAAATCAGCATGCGGCGCAACGGCCGCACGTTAAGGAGCAGCGCGAGGACACCGAAGCTCCACCAGAGGCCGCCGGGTGCGCCGAATACCCATAGCCCCGCGGCCGAGAGGACCGTCCACAGCCACAGGGGCGCGCCCGTGAAACCCAGGGCGCATACGAGAACCGCGATGCTGAAGGCTTCGACGTACGAAAGGGAAAGGACGCCGCAGGTGGAAGTCAGAACGTCCATGCATTTTGCACCATCAACGGATTGTCAGGTTCTCGAAAATTCCCGCGGCGCCCATACCGCTGCCGATACACATGGTACAGATGCCGTAGCGGACGTTGCGACGCGCCATCTCATGCAGGAGGGTGGCGGTGAGTTTGGCGCCGGTGCAGCCCAGGGGATGGCCGAGCGCGATGGCCCCCCCGTTGACATTGACGATATCCCGGTCCAGGCCCAGCCTGCCAATGACGGCGAGGGCCTGGGCGGCGAAGGCCTCGTTCAGTTCAATCAGGCCGATATCTGCCAGGGTGAGACCCGCCTGCCGCAGCGCCATCGGCACGGCTTCGGCGGGGCCGATGCCCATAACCTCGGGCGCGACGCCGGCCACGGCATAACCCGCGAGCCGCGCCATGGGTTCCACCTGGAGTTCTCCGGCCATCCGTCCGCTCATGACCACGGTTGCGGCAGCGCCGTCCGAGACCTGGGAGGCATTCCCCGCGGTGACGGTGCCGCCTGCGCGAAAGACCGGTCTGAGCCGGGCAAGGGCACCTTCGCTCGTATCGGCGCGAGGCCCTTCGTCCGCCCTGAACGCCGTCTCGGTGGATTTCGTCCTGCCGTTGTCGTACACCGTGTCCACCACGTGGAGGGGCACGATCTCGTCATTGAAGCGGCCTTCGGCGGCGGCGGCGAGCGCGCGCTGATGGGAACGCAGGGCGAAGGCGTCCTGTTCCTCCCGGGAGATGTTTTCGCTTTCCGCCAGGTTTTCAGCGGTGTTTCCCATGTCGATGTAGAGGTCCGGGTCTTCCCGCGTAAGGTCCGGGTCGGGCATGAAGTTGTTTCCGCCCATGGGCACAAGGCTCATGGATTCGGCGCCGCCGGCCACGATCACCTCGGCCTGGCCCGCGGAAACCGCCTGGTGAGCCATGGCAATGGATTGCAGCCCCGAAGCGCAAAAGCGGTTGATGGTTACGCCGGGGACCGTATCGGGCAGACCGGCCTTTTGTGCAATTACGCGTCCGAGAACCATGCCTTGCTGCGCTTCGGGAAACGCGCAGCCCATGATCACGTCGCCTATACGTTCGGGCTGAAGGCCCGCCACGCGGCCGATGGCGCCGTTGACGGCGGCCGCGCCCATGGTCTCGGGCCGAACGTTGCGCAGGGCCCCTCTCCCGGCCTTGGCGACGGCCGTGCGTACGCTGCTCACGATATAAGTTTCGTTGTTCATGGCGGACTCGACCTCTTCTCTCGCGCGACGTCCGGCGGGCCGGCATGCACGGGGATCAGTTTCTCAGGGGTCTGTTGGTTCGCAGTATGCTGTGGATCCGTTCCCGGGTTTTCGCTTCGCCGGTAAGGGCGACGAAGACTTCGCGTTCCAGTTCGAGAAGGTAGTCCTCGTGTACGTTCGCCGGGCCTGTAAGGTCTCCGCCGGTGAGCACATAGGCGAACCGGTTGGCCAGAAAGCGGTCGTATTCGCTGATGAAACCCGAGCGGAGCATATTGTGAGTCGTCACCTCGAACCTGGCGCGGGCCGGTTGCCCGAGAACCCTGATGGCATTGCGAACAGGGGGCGGCGCGTAGCCCTGGCCGGAAAGGCGCAGGACTTCCAGGCGGGCGGCATTGAGCCGGTGGTCCTGGTTCATGACAATGGGCGAACCCGGCGGCAGAAATCCGTATTCCCGCGCCTGATAGGCGCTGTTGGATACCTTCGCCATGGCAACCGTTTCGAAGGCCCTCGTGAGAAAGGGCTGGATGTGGCTGTCGTGCTCGGACGAAGCGCGCTCGTGCGAAATCGCCGCCATGCGCATGGTGCCGCACCCGCCGGGGATGAGTCCCACGGCGAGTTCCACAAGACCGATGTAGGATTCCGCCGCGGCCACCGGGCTGGCGCAGGCCAGCGTAAGTTCGCAACCGCCCCCGAGCACGCGGCCGTGGGTTGCAACGACAACGGGTTTGGCGGCGTAGTGGACACGCTGGATCATCAGCTGAAAATTGACCAGGAGGCGGTCCATCAGGTCAAATCGTTTCTGTTCCGCGTGCGCGACCATTTCTCCCAGATTCGCGCCAACAGAGAAGTTTTTCCCCCTGTTGCAGATCACCATTCCCCGATAATCCCCCGCTTCGACGACGTCAATCGCTTCGATGAGACCGCGTACGAGTGATTCTCCCATGGAATTTGCCTTCGAGCGGTATTCGAAGAGGGCGATATCCTCACCCAGGTCCAGCAGAGCGGCTTCCTCGTTTTGCCACTGGACGTGCTGTTTCTCAGAGCGGACGGCGGGTAGAGCGGATTCGTCCGTGGTCCCGGATTCCGGCACGTACCCGCGGTTGGGCAGATAGACCCGGGTGCGGTCTCGGAATCCCGTGGCCCCCGCCCCGGACATGGTTTCGATCCATTCCGGAACGGGGATTTCTTCAGCCGCCATGTCCGACAGAACGGTATCGAACCCGATGATATCCCACATCTCAAAGGGCCCGGCCTCCCAGCCGAATCCCCATCGAAGGGCCCGGTCTATGTCTGCCGGGTTCGCCGTGATCTCGGGAATGCGGCGTGCGGCGTAACCCAGTGTCTCCAGGAGATGCCCCCGGAAGAAATCGCCCGCTCGCCCGTCATGCGCGTAGAGGTCGCGCAGGCGTTGGGAGAGTTCCCTCTGCCTCCGTATGGGTTCGAGATCGCCGAGTTTCTGTTCCCGGGGAGGTTCCCAGGCGCGGGTATCCGGGTTGAACGAGAGGATGTCCCGGCCTTCTTTCCTGTAAAAGCCCCTGCCGGCCTTGGCGCCGGTGGCCCCGTCTTCAACGAGATGCATTACCGGTCCGGGAACCTGGAACCCATCGCGGTTTTCGTCCTCCGGCAGGGCTTTGTACAGGTATTCGGCAACGTGCACGAGGGTGTCCAGCCCAACAACGTCAGCCGTTCTGAACGTGGCCGACCTGGGGCGTCCCAGCAGGGGGCCGGTGAGTGCGTCTATTTCCTCGATCGTATATCCGCCCTGCGTAAAGGCCCGGATACACTGCATCATGGCGTACACGCCGATGCGGTTGCCAATGAAGCCCGGCGTGTCGTTTGCAATTACAATGCCTTTGCCGAGCCGTACGCGGCCGAACCGGGAGATGCGTTCCACAACGGCCGGATCGGTTTCGGGAAGGGGAATGAGTTCGAGGAGCTTGAGATAGCGCGGCGGGTTGAAAAAGTGCGTTCCCAGGAAACGGCTCCTGAAATCCGAAGCCCGGCCCTGCGCGATCAGGTGGATGGGAATGCCGCTGGTGTTGGTGGAGATAACGGCACGGCTGTTCGCGACGGCTTCCACGCGCGCCATCATCTGTTGTTTGACGACGGGCTTCTCAACAACGGCTTCGATGATCCAGTCCGCGTCGGCCGTGCGATGGAAGTCGTCTTCGATGTTGCCCGGGATAATGCGGCGGATGGTGTCTTCCGTAAAGAGGGGGGCCGGGCTGACGCGCTCAAGGCCTTTCAGCGCGCCTTCGACAATCGCGTTTCTGTTCTTCCCGTCGCCGGGGAGGTCCATAAGATGGACGGTCAGGCCGGCGTTTGCCAGGTGGGCGGCAATCTGCGATCCCATAACACCCGCGCCCAGAACGGCGGCGGTGCGGAACGGGGGATGTGGTGCGGGATGCATTCGGTCACACCTTTCCGAACGGGTTCAGGGGGGTGTTTTCGCATCGCGGGACGTGACGCAGGAGGCGGACGGACGCCTTTCCCGAAAGGTAGTGTACAACCGTTCCCCGATCAAGAACGAAACGCATGATCCCGTCCCTCAGAAAAAGCGGTCAGCTCTGAGCAAAAAGCGGTCAGCTATCAGCTGTCAGCTAAGAGCAGGAATCAAAGGCAGCCAGGAGCAAAAACGAAAGACAAAGTCAAAAGCGACCCCTCCTCGCTGCCCCGCAGACCTCTCAAGAACAGCGGTCAGCTATCAGCTATCAGCTGTCAGCCGTCAGCCAAAAGCAACGGCGAAAGGCAACGTCAAGAGCAACCCCTCCACCCGGATCCTCACAGAACCTATCCCGCCTGCCTGGCGGCAGGCACCCTTTCCTGAAGGAAGGGGGTCAGGGGGTAGGTCTCGCGCGATCAGTGAATTTCACACCTGGCGACCGGGGGTACAGGGGGTTTTTCCGTGCTTATCCGTCCAGCGCGTTTGCACCGGTACTGCAGAAAGGTCGGCAGGCGGCCGAATGCCCATTTGTGGCTCTGAAGTGATTCACGGAAAAACCGGCCCCCCGCCGAGGGGCGCGGTTCTTTTTGGTCCTTTTTCTTACGCGCATAAGAAAAAGGACGAAGGAAAAGGGGGAAGTAATGGGGGCGGGGAGAGAGACCGGGAACGTAAACCTCTCTCCCAGGCCCCCCGCAGAACCTATCCCGCCTGCCTGGCGGCAGGCACCCTTTCCTGAAGGAAAGGGAAAAGCGGGTCACGAAACAGGATCCCGGTTCCCGCTTCCTTCAGGAAGGGGGTCAGGGGGTAGGTTTCGCCCCATCAGTGAATTTCACACGTGGCGACCGGGGGTACGGGGGGTTTTTCCGTGCCAATCCATACATCTCCGGAAGGGACGTTACCGTTTCCAGGTGTCCCCGCCTCCAGGGGAGCGTTGGGGGCTGAGCGTTTCCATCACAGGCCGGATGCCCGGACCGTATTCGTACGTCATACGTCCCCCCGTATATCCGCTCAGGGCAACGAGGACCGCCGTTGCCGCCGCACCCGCGAGGTACGCAAAACGAACCGCTCCCGCGAACTTTCTCTTGAGAATGAGGTGGGTGCGGAGAAGGGCCAGCACGATGGCAAGCCACGTGGCGGCGGTGGAGATGGACTCGTGCTGTTCGAGCGCGGCGGCAATGCCGGGGATTTCGGCGGCGGTGTCTTCAGCCGCGTTCCCGGTCAGCGAGGCCGCAATCGCCGAAACCGCGCCCAGGACCAGGAGCAGATAGCCGGTGCGGAGAAGCTGATCCCTGCGAAACAGAATGCCGGCGGCGTCGCAGAAAAAGCCCACGATGAGCAGGGCGACGGGGAAGTGGACGATAAACGGATGGAAATCCATAGATGCGGTTGTAATCCGGGACCCGGGCGATCAGCTCCACGCGCCTTTGGCCATCATCCCGCCGTCCACGCAGACGTTTTCGCCGGTCATGAAGGAGGCTTTTTCGCTGGCGAGGAAAAGCACGGCATTGGCAATGTCGTTCGGGGTGCCGATCCGGCCGATCGGATGGGACCGGCTCATCCGTTCACGATGTTCCGTCTCATTGCCGCCCATGGCCTGAAGGGCTTCATCCACCAGCGGTGTGTCGATGGTGCCGGGGTTGACGGCCAGTACGCGCACGTTGTGTTCCGCGTATTCGAGGGCGAGTTGCCGAGTCAGGGAGAGGATGCCGCCTTTGCTGGCGGCGTAGGCGCATACGCCTTTCGTGGATTGCAGTCCCTGGACGCTGGCCGTGTTGATGATCACGCCGCCTCCGCGTTTGATCATTTCGAGTACGCAGTGCCGGGTCATCAGGAAGGCGCTCTTCAGGTTGACGTTCAGGATGTGGTCCCACGTTTCCTCGGGCAGTTCATGGGCGGGCAGGTAGCTGCTGACGGGCTGGACGCCGACGTTGTTGCAGAGGACGTCCACGCCGCCCCATTCTGAAACGGCGGTCCGCGCGAGCGCCCGGCAGGCGTCGTCCCGCGCCACGTCCGCCACCTGAAAACGGATATGGCCGGGTAGAGAATCGCTTTCCGCGGCGAGGCGTTCGCCGGCGTTCACGTCCACGTCGGCGCAGAGTACGCTGGCGCCCTCGCGGGCGAATGCCAGGCAGATGCCGCTGCCGATGCCCTTGGCGCCACCGGTGACAATGACTGCTTTATCCTGAAATTCCGACATGGCGCACGCCTCGTTTTCTGTCCCGAAAACAGTTTGCCGAATGGCGACATATTTCCGGGAGGGGACACCCGTTCAGGTCAGGCCGCGGAAGCATATGACCGATACGGACAATAACACAAAGCCGCCGCCGGATGTCAAATGGTAGTCTTTCGTCCCGGAGACCTCTCCCCCGGCCCCCGCGCCGTACGCCCGCGTCAGTGCCGCGCCGGCTCGCCGAAATGTTTTTGCTGACAGGAAACGGTTTTTTTGTTTACTTGTGTAAGGAATTCATCATTTCGTCGCGTTTTTGGAAAAGGAGCAATTATGGATCGTCGTCCGAGGGGATGGATCGTTCTTGGCGTGCTGGTGGGCGGGTTTTTCGGAATCAGTTTTCTGGTATCGTACTATACGGACTGGCTGTGGTTCAGGAGTCTGGAATTCGATTCGGTTTTCTGGCGTATCATTCGCGCCCGCTTCGGGTCGGGCATGCTTTTCGGCGCAATCGCGGCGGTCGTGGTGGGGGCGAACCTGTGGATTGCCGGAAGGATCTCGCGGCGGGCATTGCGGGTTGACGGCGAATCCGGAGGCGTGTTGCAGACCGGGAAGACCCAGCTCTTCATCACGGCCGCGCTGGTGTTCATCCTGGGCAACATCGGCGCGAGCCAATGGCCGGTTCTCTTGCGGTACCTCTACGAACAGCCGTTCGGCGCCGTCGATCCGATCTTCAATCGGGAGGTGGGCTTTTATGTGTTCCTGCTTCCGTTTTACGATTTTGTGTCCGGGTTTCTGATTGCGGCGCTGGTGCTGTCGGCGCTGGTAGTCGTGGCGATATACGTAACCGCGGGTGGAATTGGAATCCGGGAGGGGCTCGAGGTGGGGGAACGGCCCATGGCCCATCTTTCGGGACTGGGCGGCGTCTTCCTCCTGGCGCTGGCATGGAAGTACCGGCTGAAGATTTACGCCCTGTTGTATTCGCAGGGGCGGTTTTTCGGGGCCGGCTACGTGGATGTCAACGTTCAGATCTGGGCGTACTGGGTGATGGTGATTGTCTTCCTGGCCGCGGCAGTCTTCCTGTTTCTGAATGTCAGATCGCCCAATACCCGGCTGCCGCTCAGGGGCGTCGGCGTGCTGGTTGTCGGCACGATTGTCGTGGGGGCGGTGCCCGCCACGGTGGTCCAGAAGCTTGTGGTGGAACCGAGCGAACTCCGCCGTGAAGGTCCCTACATAGAGTACAACATCGAGGCGACCAATCGGGCCTACGGGCTGGACCGGATCGTCGAGCAGCCGTTCGAGGCTTCGGAAGACCTGACGCTGGCGGATATTCAGGCTAACCCGCTGACCATGCGAAATATCCGGATCTGGGATGAACGGCCCCTGAAGCAGACCTACCAGCAGGTGCAGGAAATCCGGCCGTACTACGTATTTCCGAACGTGGACGTGGACCGGTACACGGTGGATGGCGTATACAGGCAGGTGATGCTTTCCGCCCGTGAACTGGATACCAACCGTCTGCCGGCTCAGGCGAGGAACTGGGTCAATGAACGTCTGCAGTACACCCACGGCTACGGGGTGACCATCAGCCCGGTCAACCACGTCACCAGGGAGGGCCTGCCGGCGTTCATGGTGAAGGATATTCCACCCATCTCGGATCCGGGCCTGGAGATCGAACGGCCCGAGATCTACTACGGCGAAAGAACCTACGCTTACGTGGCGGTGAAGACCGGGATCCAGGAATTCGACTACCCGAAGGGCGACGAGAATCAGTATTCGACGTATGAGGGGGCAGGGGGCGTGCCCACGGGCAGCTTCATCAAGCGGCTGGCGTTTGCCATTCGATTCTGGGACGTAAGCCTCCTGCTGAGCGGTTACATGCTGCCCGAAAGCCGTATCATGTTCCGCCGGCAGATTCGGGAGCGGGTGCAGACGCTGGTTCCCTTTCTCATGTACGACACCGATCCCTATATCGTGGCGTCCGAAGGGAGGCTCTACTGGATACAGGATGCGTACACGATTTCCGATATGTATCCGTATTCCACGCGCTCGGGGCGAATGAGGATCAACTATATCAGAAACTCCGTGAAGGTTGTGGTCGACGCCTATAACGGCACGGTGACGTTCTATCAGGTGGATGTGGAGGATCCGTTGATTCGATCCTATGGCGAGATGTTCCCCGGGGTGTTCCAGCCGTTGTCCGCGATGCCGGAAGACCTGAGAGCGCACGTGAGGTATCCGATCGACCTGTTTTACGCGCAGGCCTCCATGTACCGGAATTATCACATGGAAGACGTCAACGTCTTCTTCAACCAGGAGGACCTCTGGGAGATTCCGAACGAGATTTACAGCGACCAGCCGCAGGCTATGCTGCCGTATTATATCATCGTCAAGCTGCCGGGTGAGAGCCAGGAGGAATTCCTGCTGATGGTGCCCTTTACGCCCGCAAAGAGAGACAATATGATTGCCTGGCTCGCGGCGCGGTCCGACGGTGAAAACTACGGACACCTGCTGGTGTACAAGCTTCCCAAAGACAAGCTCATCTACGGCCCGATGCAGATCGAGGCGCGGGTGGACCAACAGCCGGATATCTCCAGCCAGTTGACATTGTGGGGGCAGCGAGGATCGGAGGTGATCCGCGGGAACCTGCTGGCCATTCCCGTGGAAAGTTCGTTCATCTACGTCGAACCCATCTATCTGCAGGCGAGGCAGGAGCCCGACCAGCAGGCGTACGGTCAGGAGGAGGGCATCCCCGGGGGGCAGCCTCCGCCGAGGCGGCAGCAGGAACGCAGTACGGCGATTCCCGAGTTGAAGCAGGTGATCGTCGCTTTCGGCGGGCAGGTGGTTATGCGGAATACGTTCGAGGAGGCGTTGACGGTCCTGTTCGGGGAGGGGGTTGGAGCCACCCTGGCGGAAGGCGACGAGAAAACGCCTGCGACGCCGGCTGTCGATCAGACCGTGCGTTCCGCGGCCGAACTGGCGGAAAAGGCAGATACGCACTACACGCGGGTGCGTTCGGCCATGCAGCGGTGGGACTGGGAACAGGCGGGCAAGGAGATGAAGGCGCTTGAGGAGACGATTCGGGCGCTGAAGGAAGAGTTGAAATAGAAACCGGACGACCCTTTCCACCCGGTAAAGGATCCGCTAATGACGGTGAAGGTTGGTTTTATTGGCGCGGGGAATATCTCACGTGCCCATCGCAGGCATTTGAAGCGTATCGACAACGTGGCGGTGGTGGCCGTTTGCGACGTGGACCGGGCGAAGGCCGCCGAGGCCGCGGCGGAGTGGAACGCCGGCGTATTCACGGACTACAGGTCCATGTTGAACGAGGTGGAGCTGGATGCGGTCTACGTCTGCGTCCCTCCATTTGCGCACGAGACACAGGAGATCCTGGCCGCGGAGAAGGGGATCGCGCTTTTTGTCGAGAAACCGATCGACCTGGGCATGGATACGGCGCGGGAGGCGGACGCGGCCATTCGGGAACACGGCGTGATTTCCTGCGTGGGCTTTCAGGGACGGTACCTGGACATTATAGACAGAACGCGGAACCTGCTTGCGGACCGGCAGGTCGGTCTGGCGATCGGCTACTGGATGGGGGGGTTGCCGGGCGCCTACTGGTGGCGGCGGAAGCATTTGTCCGGCGGTCAGGCCGTGGAGCAGACGGTCCACGTCACGGACATGGCCCGGTATCTCTTCGGTGACGTGAAAACCGTATTTGCCGGGGCACGTACGGGGTTGATGACGGACGTGGAAGGCTACGATATCGAAGACGCGAGCGCGGCCACGCTGATTTTCGAAAACGGAACGCTGGCCACGCTTTTTTCGGCCTGTTTCATGTCGTGCGGCCATCGCGGCGGGTTGGACATTTATACGAAAGATATGGTCATCGAGTACAAAGAGAGAAAATCGATTACGGTTGTGCAGGGAGACCGGTCCGAGCATTTCGAGGTCGGCAACCAGTACTGGCAGGAAATGGACAACGCCTTTATCGAGGCGGTGCGCACCGGCAACGGATCGAAGCTGCGATGTCCGTACTCCGACGCCGTGAAGACCCAGCAGGTGGTGGTGGCGGTGAACCGGTCGCTCGAAACCGGCGAACCCGTATCGATTGCGGAGGTATAAAGAAGCCGCCAGCGACCTCTCTCCCCGGCCCTTCGCAGAACCTATCCCGCCTGCCTGGCGGCAGGCACCCTTTCCTGAAGGAAAGGGAAAAGCGGGTCACGAAACAGGATCCCGGTTCCCCCTTCCTTCAGGAAGGGGGTAAGGGGGTAGGTCTCGCTCCATCAAAAAGAGGGGCGCTGCGATTTTGCAGCGCCCCTCTTTTGCGGTTATTGCGCGATTACTTGTACACTTTCATCTGCCCGGACTTCAGCCGGTCCCAGTACTCATTGAGGGTGGCCTTGATGTGCGGGCTGAGTATCACACCGCCGATGATGTTCGGGAAAGCCATTCCGAGGATCATCATGTCGGTGAAGTTGAGTACGTTGGTCAGGGCGGTAACTGCGCCCATGAAGACGAAGAAGACGAAGATGACGCGGTATACGAGGATGGTGCTTGTACCGAAAAGATACTCCCAGGCCCGCTCCCCGTAATAGGACCAGGAGATCATGGTGGAATAGGCGAAGAGGACGACGGCAATGGCAAGGACGTACCGGGCGCCCGGGATGAAGGTTTCGAATGCCGCGGCCGTCATTGCGGCGCCGACCGGCTGCCCCTGCTGGGCCTGGCCGAGGAACTGGGGGTCTGCGTACACGCCGGTGATCAGGCAGACGAGGCCCGTCATCAGACAGATGACGATGGTGTCGATGAATGGCCCGATCATCGCGACCATGCCCTCCCGGGCGGGTTCGTTGGTTTTGGCCGCAGCGTGTGCGAACGCCGCGGATCCAAGGCCGGCTTCATTGGAGAAGGCGGCGCGTCGGATGCCGGTTACCAGCACGCCGATGAAGCCGCCGTAGAGCGCCTGGGGCGAAAAGGCCTGGCCGAAGATGGTGTCCAGCATTTCAGGTATGCGTGTGAAGTTGGTAAGGATGATCAGCAGGCAGGTAGCAACGTACAAAAGGCACATGGTGGGCACCACACGGGACGTGACGCGTCCGATCCGCCGGATCCCGCCGATAATCACAACGGCGACCATGGCGGCGAGTACGATGCCGACCAGCCAGTTGTAGTCCTTGAAGACCGGCGAAACCGTGCCCAGTATTTCCAGCGTCTGATTGGCCTGGAACATATTGCCGCCGCCCAGGCTTCCTCCCACGGTCAGAAACGCGAACATCACCGCCAGGGTGCGGCCGAACTCCCCCATGCCCTTCAATTTCAGGCCGTTTTCCAGGTAATACATGGGGCCGCCGGAGACACGTCCGTCGGGGTGTATCTTTCTGTACATGACCGCCAGGGTGCAGGAGGCGAGTTTGGAGGACATGCCGAAGACCGCGGTGACGAGCATCCAGAAAATCGCGCCCGGCCCGCCGAGACTGACGGCGATGGCGACTCCGGCGATGTTTCCAAGCCCCACCGTGGCCGAGAGCGCGCTGGTGAGGGCCTGGAAGTGCGAGATTTCCCCGGGATCGTCCGGATTGTCATAACGGCCGCGGATGACGTCGATGGAATGGCGGAACCCCTTGAGCGATAACCATCCGAAGAAGAAGGAATAATAGATACCGCCAAAAAGAAGCACCAGGACGATTAGCGGAATCCCGGTGCCGAACGACGCGAAGAGGACCGCTGCCAGAAGTTCGACCGTGTTTCCGAAAAGCCTGTCCAGGTCGGCAAGGTTGGTCTGTATCCAGCTGTCTGCCGATTCTGAAGCGGCGGTTTCCTGCGCGCAGGCCATGACGGGAAGGACGAGCGCCAGGAGCAGAATCGAACTGAAAATGACAACGGAAAGACGTATGACTCTGTGCATAAAGACCTTCCTTGCCAGCGGGTTGTGGGATGCGCAAGTTGTGAACGCAGGCTGGATGCGAAAATATGTGGAATCCCGCGCGTACAGGCAATAGCAATCCAACGCGCCCGGACCGCCCGAACGATACGCGGCATTCATTCTCAGGCCGTTCAGCTCATTCCCGCCGCTGCCGGCTCACGTCCTGCTCGTCGTCGTGCGGGTTTTCGCCGGTAATCCAGCGCAGGCGCTCCTCGTGTGAACTCCCGGCGAGTTGGAGATTCTCCTTCGTGACGGACAGACACCGTGAGATTTCCCGGTATCCGCGGATGAAGGTCTCGGCGTAGCCGGTGCCGGCCTTCCACCCCTGAAATCCCGCGCTGGATTCGATTCGCTTTATTGCGAACTCCGCCGTGTGTCCCTGGGATTCGAATATCTCCTCCGCTTTAATACGGTTTTCAACCTGATCGGAGATATCGATACAGACGTCGACCTCGTGGAACCCGTAATCGATGCCCGTATAGTAAATGGCGGCCACTCGGTGAGGTGAACGGCCCATCGAAGTGTCGGGAATGGACACGTGGTTGAGCGCTTTTTGAACGGCGATGCCGGCGGCGGTATGGTCGTTCACCCACGCGTAGTGAAAGCGGCGGTCGGGAAGGGTGTACGGCGCGTGGGTCAGAATCAGTTGCGGGCGGACGGCGTAGAGAATCTCGGCCAGCGCCGACACCACGTCTTCGGTGGCCTCGAGGGGATGATCGGAGAACGGCAGCACGGTTACGTCGGTGACGCCGAATACCGCGCACGCCCTCGCGAATTCCTCCTTCTTGCGTTTTGCGTAATCCTCCTGCGAACCGTGGACGACTTTCGTGTCCTGCCGGTCGGACGGCTTGCGCAGTTCGTCCGCCAGTTTTTCGTTGTGCGTGCGCTGTCCTCCGGTTATGGCCGCCACGGAAACGCTGTCGCCGCGTTCGACGTGGTGGGCGCAGGTGCCTCCCATGTGGCACACGTCGTGTGGATGGGCAACAACAACGAGGATTCTGAGGCTCTCATCTCCAGGAAGTCGCATGATGGGACGCTTCCCTTCCGTGTTCACGGCGGCGGAGACCACGCCGGCGGCGCAATGCCGTCGACGTGGGTCTTGACGTCGATCACGGCGGGTTTTCCCGATGTAATCGCCTGGTCGAGCGCGCTCCCGAACGCCTCTGCCCGGCTTACCGTGATGCCGACGCAGTCCATCGATTCCGCCATTTTCGCAAAGTCGCCGTCCGTCATATGCCAGAGTTCGTCGGACCCCGGTTCCGGGCCCCCGTAGATATCCTCGTTGAGTCCCTTCTCCTGGTTGAGGGAATGATTGTTGTTGACGACGACGACAACGGGAATGTCGTTCCGAACGGCGGTGTCCAGTTCCGTGACGTGATACCAGATGCCCCCGTCGCCGGTGAAACACACAACGGGGCGATCCGGAGCCGCGCACCGGGCGCCGACGGCCGCGGGAATGCCCCAGCCGAGGGATCCGGAACATCGGATATAGGACTGGCCCGGGTGGATGAGATCGATGAGGGTCCCGGTCCAGATTCCGGAATGTCCGGTATCGGAAACGAGGATGGCGTTTGAGGGCAGATGCCGGGTCAGTTCCCTGCACAGGCGCTCGGGTCGAATGGGTACCTCGTCCGAATTGACGAACGGGGCTACGCTCTCCTGCCATTGGGAGGTGAGTTGCCCCACGCGCGACGTCCAGGCGCTGCGTGTGACGGATTCGGGCGCGGCGTCGATCAGCCTGGACAGCCCGGCTCTCGCGTCGGCCTGAATACCGAGCCGGATTGGATAAGAGCGTCCTATTTCAGCCGGGTTGATGTCGAGCTGGATGACGTGGGTGCCGGCCGGAGGGACGGTCCAGTCGTTTGTGACCTGTCCGCCGGTGTGGCTTCCGATAAAGAAGACCAGGTCCGCCTCGCAGACGGCGCGGTTGGCGCATTTCCGGGAATACAATCCGCAGACCCCCGCGGCAAGTGGATGGTCGAAAGGGAAGGCTTCCTTGGCGTTCAGCGACGTGGCGACGGGAATGGAGAGCCTTTCCGCGAACGCCCGAAGCGCGGCGCCGGCGTCGGAGGCAATGATCCCGCCGCCAGCGACGATGACGGGGCGTTGTGCGGCGGCCAGCAGGTCGATCGCCTTGCGGACGGCCTCCGGATCGGGCTCGGGCCGGAAGGGGGGCAGTTGGGCAAAGGGTTCCTCGGCAACCACGTCCATATCGGCTTCGCCGTTGGCAATCACGTCCCCGATGAAACCCGCCATGTCGAGATGGACGGGCCCGGGTGTTGCCGTGGTGGCTTCCCGGAAGGCCTGCCTCAGGAAATAGGGAAGTTGCTCGGGCCGGTCCACCAGCACGTTGTACTTGGTGACCGCGTCGAACGGCGCCACGTGGTCCACTTCCTGATAGGCGTGCCGGTGCTGGTTGATTTGAGTCTGACGCCCGGTGATTGCGATTACTGGAGAACACGCGAGGTACGCGTCCTGAAGCCCGGCGGCGAGGTTTGCTGCGCCCACGGATTGCGCCATGCAGATGCCGGCCCCCCGGCGGACCCGCGCATAGGCGTCGGCCATATAGGCCGCGCTCTTCTCGCCATGGGTCATGATGCGCCGGATTCCCAGCCGTTCCATTTCCATCAGGGCCCGGGGCGCGATCACGGGCATGAAAAACACGTGCGTGATGCCGTATCCGTGAACCGTCTCGGCGATGAACCGGCCGCCGGTCAGGCGGGGCATAGGTCCTCTCCTCTGCTGGTGAAGGCGCTTCGACAAGCGCAGGAACCGTCGCGTCATCCCCATGCCGCTCCCTGCGCCGTTGTCCGGAGCCTGCGGTCCCTGAGCCTGTCGAAGGGTCGAAGGATCCGCGAATGGAAATCTAAGCCGTACCGGTTGAAATTGAAAGCGAAAACGGGACGGGCGGGGCAGATTGGAATGGTACACCACGACCCCGCCGAGTCGACTTTTTTCATTTCCGGCGAGGTTTCCCGTGACTTTCGCCGTTGCTGAACGGGGCATTTCCGCTTGACTTTTCACCTTGCGTGGGAGATTATGAAGGCTGTTGTGCTTTCGTGGGTCGTGGCGCGGTTCCAGGAGGTCGGTTTGGATCTTTCCCTGTATTTGCCCATTGCGGGCACGAGCGTCAACCTGTGGTTGTTGCTCGCGCTGGGCGCCGGCGTGGGGCTGCTTTCCGGTCTGTTCGGCGTGGGCGGCGGGTTTCTGCTGACGCCTCTGCTGATCATGATCGGGATACCTCCCACGATTGCCGCGGCATCCGATGCCAATCAGATCGTGGCGGCTTCGGCATCCGGGGTCTATGCCCACTGGAGGCTGAAGAACGTCGATCTGCGAATGGCCTTTTTGTTGATTGTCGGAGGGTTCGCCGGCGGCACTGCCGGGGTGCAGCTCATCAAGGTGTTGCGTGCCGTCGGCAGCGCCGACCTTGCCATACACATAAGCTTCGTTCTGATGCTGGCGACTGTGGGCGGCATTATGTTTGTGGACGGGCTTCTGGGGCTGCGCAGGGGTAAAATCGTCAAGGCGGTGGGCCGTGCCAGGGCGGAATTGAGGATTACCTGGGCGGAGCGTCCGCTGGCCTGGGTGAACAAAATGGCAGGCGTGGCGTCCTGGTTCGTCCAGCTCAACCGTGCGCTGCCGTGGAGAGTCCGTTTCGAGACGGCCGGAATCACAATGTCCCTGCTCGTTCCGTCAGGGATGGGAATCCTGGTGGGTATGCTCGCCGCGATTATGGGGGTGGGCGGCGGTTTCATCATGGTGCCAACGATGTTGTACCTGCTGAAGATGCCCATGCCCGTGGTGGTGGGAACCAGCCTGTTGCAGGTGATGTTTACGTGTATCAACGTCACCCTGATGCACGCCTATACCAATCATACGGTGGATTTCGTCCTGGCATTGATGCTGCTTGCGGGATCAACACTGGGCGCCCAGGCCGGCGTCCGGGTTGGCAGGCGCCTGGGGGCGGAGCAGTTCAAATTGCTTCTGGCGGCGATTGTGCTTCTGGTGATGGGTAAGATGCTGACGGATCTTCTGTCGACGCCGGTTATTCTGCTTGCCGCCCGGGGAGGTAACGTATGATCTGCCGGTTCTGGGCCGGTGTGTTGACAACGTTTCTCGCCGTGCCGTGCGCGGCGGAACCGTCGCTCCAGCTGTTTCCCTCGCGCGTTGAGGTCGATCTTTTTTTCAGCGGCGCCCGGCTTGTCGCAACCGGGACGGTTCCGAAGGACTGCCAGGTCGTTTTGAAGCTGGAAGGGGAACGGCGTGCGGCCGAGTACCGCAGGAAGGACAGGCGCGGTCCTTTGTGGGTAAGCACGGGCCGTGTCGTGTTCGACGCGCTGCCGGGGCTCTATATGGTCGCCGCTTCAAGTGATTCTGCGGACCTGTTGGGGCAGCTGGAAGTTGTCGGGGAGGGGTTTGGCGCGCTTCGGCGTGGTGTCACCATCCAGCAATCGCCGCCCGGCGATGACGGTTTCGTCTTTGAGGAGTTCCTGCGACTGGAAATCCAGCGGGGGTTCTACGCAGTGCGGCCGGCGTCGGTGGCGTTGTCAGACAGGGACGGCGAATTCGCCGGTTTTCGCGCGGAATTCCGGGTTCCGCCCGCCGTTCCGCCGGAAACCTATCGCGCCACGCTGTATTGTTTCAACAAACACCGTTTGATTTCGGAAACCGAACAGTCGGTTTCCGTTGAAAAAACCGGGCTCGTACGGGTGCTTTCCAGCGTTGCCTTCCAACATGGCGGTCTTTACGGCATTGTCTCGGTTCTCGTGGCGCTGGTCGCGGGGTTGGTTGTGGGGATGATATTCCGTAAATTGTAACGGGCGCATCACGATCGAAAACCTTCCGCCCGCGAAAGGAGTTGCGGCATGTTTAGCGTTCGGACGACGCTGGCAGTTTGCCTCGCGCTGAGTATGATGGCGATTGGCGGGCGGGCGGCCGCGGACAAGATGTCAACCGGGGATTCGAAGACCGATGGTCTGATGGTCGCCATTCAGGAAAAACTGAAGTCAGTCAAGACGTGTGAATTCCGCATCAGGACCCTGTTGACGGTAGAAGGCGAGCAATATGAAATCCTGGACGACGTCACCATTCAGATTCCGGTCGGGATGCACGTGTCGCGCGTGCTTGCCGGCCGGATTCGTCAGACGATTGTGTCGGACGGTAGCCTGTTGTGGCGTTACGACCCCGAGGAGAAGATCGTCTACCGGATCAACATGGCTAGGGTCTATCGGGCGACGCAGGTGGAAGCGGATGCGGACCAGCCGAATCCCCTGCGTCCCTTCCGCGCGCTTGAATGGAAGTCTATCCGTTATTCGGGAACGGACACGTTGAAGGGTGAGATCGTCCGGGTGTTCGAAGCCGCACCGGAGGTTACACTGCTGTATGCCGAACTCCCGGAGCCGCCCGCCAGGGTCCGTTTTTCGGTCCACCCGGAGGACGGATTGGTGCGGGAGGCGCGGTATTATAATGCCGAGGGAGGGGAACTGCTGTCACGGCAATTTGAAATGTTGAAAACAAACGTAAAGGTGGACGAAGAACAATTCGACTTTGTCGTGCCGGCGGGGGTACACGTGATGGACGTTACGGATGATATTATCGACTTGATCAAGACGACTGGTGCGCCGCCCCGGAAATAGATCGTCGATATCAAGAAGCCGTCAGCCAAGAGCAGCGGTCAGCTATCAGCGGTCAGCTATCAGCTGTCAGCCGTCAGCTAAAAGCAAAGTCAAAGGCGACCCGTCCTCCCAGCCCACAGACCTCTCAAGAGCAGCAGTCAGCTATCAGCCGTCAGCCAAGAGCAGCGGTCAGCTATCAGCTGTCAGCCGTCAGCTAAAAGCAAAGTCAAAGGCGACTCGTCCTCCCAGCCCACAGACCTCTCCCCCCGGCCCCTCGCAGAACCTGTCCCGCCTGCCTGGCGGCAGGCGCCCTTTCCTGAAGGAAAGGGAAAAGCGGGTCACGAAACAGGATCCCGGTTCCCCCTTCCTTCAGGAAGGGGGTAGGTTTCGCCCCAT
>LXNJ01000390.1_pt1 | contig 31285 bp, 23 predicted proteins | sample 809081 | NCBI WGS metagenome assembly LXNJ01 (sample SAMN04870510, study PRJNA318959) | sponge metagenome | biome: sponge; feature: marine sponge reef; material: water | host: Petrosia ficiformis | place: Greece: Milos, Mediterranean Sea | collected 2013-05-29 | depth 5-7 m | reverse complement strand
TCGCGCAATTTATTGCCAAATCAACGCAGCATGCGCTTGTGGCATGCTGCGCCTCGGACATTCTAATTCGAAAGGGAAATTCATTTATAGAATTGGTATAATACCAAATTCATTTGATTCATTGTCTTCACATACCGCTCCGCTGGAGCGGAAGACGGAAAAAGCACTAAAAAAACAAGAAAAATCACGTCAATTTGGTATTAGACGCACTTGATAACGGAAACTATGATGTCGTTTCTGGGTGGAAGTTCCCCGTAAGGACCCATTCGAAAAGCGCGCTTTCTCTTTCATTTTCAACAGCGTTACCGCTTGGCTCACCGGTGTGAAACTCCATGACATGAATTGCGGGTTCAAGGTATATCGGGCTGAAGTCGCAAAAGAACTTCATCTCTACGAAAACCTGCATCGGTATATCCCTATATTGGCATACCAAACAGGCTAACGTGTTGGGGAGATCAAAGTGAAACATCATCCACGCCGTTTTGGTGTTTCTAAGTACGGATTGCATTTTATAGTAAAATCCGAAAATACGTTCACATTTCAATAAACAACAATCCCTACACACTTGCGCTGGAGAGATTTCCTAACCTTGCCAATGTCCAGGTAATTGTGGATTTTACTATAACACATACTCCCTTAAACTTTGCCATCAATGTAATGTGGCAGCCTCCTCTTATTCTTCGTTCATTCAAATATCACTTGCCTTCTAAACGGATTCATCCTATACTCTTTTATATCTTCATTCATTAGGAGAATAATCTGTGAATATTCAACTTTCAGGTAAGGTAGCGGTTATCACTGGTGCCTCCACAGGTATTGGTGCTGCAACTGCGATTGCTTATGCAGAAGCTGGTGCGAAAGTCGTTATTGGAGATATTAATGAGGTTGATGGACAAAAAACCTTACAAACAATTGTAAAAAACGGGGGGATAGCGAAATTCTGTCAAACCGATGTCACTTCTGAATCTGAAGTTGCTCAACTCATAAAAACTGCTGATGAATCGTATGGAAGAATTGATACGGTAGTAACTTCCGCAGGAGTTTTACGAGGTCCAAGTGTCCGAATTGAAGATTTTGAGGAAGCTACCTTTGATTCAGTAATTGATGTCAATCTTAAAGGCACTTTTTTCACCCTCAAACATGCTGTTCCCGTAATGGGCAGAAGTGGCGGCGGTGTTATTCTTTGTATTGCTTCAGGAGCAGGGGTTCGTGGGGGAAGTTCCTCAGTCGCGTATGCCTCAAGTAAAGGAGGCGTTAATGGTCTTGTGATGACTGTAGAAGGTCAAGTTGGTTCTCTCAACATCCGCATGCACACAATATGTCCCGGTGGACTTGCTACACCGCTAAAACTCGGACAAATTGCAGAGTCTGCCAAGCGAGATGGAAATGATCCTGATGCAGCTGTTGCCAATGCACAGAAATCGCTTGGTGATCCAGCAGGTGTTGCCCGAATACTAACGTTTCTTGCCTCTGATGAAGGCTCTTACATGCGTGGGCAGATCTTCACAAGGTAGGTGGGTGTAAATAGATTTTTGGAATTATTAATTACTTGGGTTAAGTGTGTAGTCAAAGTTCAACCACAAACTTTTTGAATAGCGATAGAAAAAGATAGGGAATACAGCGGAAACTAAACCCCAAATGCCAAAATTTACTACGAAAGGGATAGGTGTGAAAACACCAAAGATAAAGTAGCCCGGAAAGGCAAGGAGCACCGTTGCACCATAATTGAGATACATTGCACCGATGAAATAACCTTGTTCGCGTTCAAACTTCAAATTACACACAGGGCAGTGTGTAAACATCTTGAACCTTTTTTGAAAGAGTGAACCTTCCTCACATCGTGGACACTTGAGTCCAAAACTGCACTGCAAAATCTTTTTGAAATTCCTAAGAGTTAGTTTCATATATGCGTTCTAATGGAAGTTAGGATCAATCCTCTATGAGTTAATAGGTGTTGTCATCCCAAAAAACTTTGAAAGTACGGAGCAGTATCTTGAAATCGTTCCATAGGGACAAATTCTCAATGTATTCCAAATCAACAGGAATTCCTTCACGGATTGACCCGCGTCGACATGGACTTAACTGCCAAAGTCCTGTCATTCCTGGACGCACGAGATGGCGTTGGTTTTCCCATTCCTCGTAATTTTCAGCAAGAAACGGCATTTCTGGTCGGGGACCGACAAGACTCATTTCCCCCTTAATCACGTTAAATAACTGGGGTAATTCATCTAAACTCGTTTTCCGAATCCATTTACCAACCGATGTAATACGAATATCTTCAGTTGAATCGGGCTTTTCTGAATAGGAGGGCGTATCAATATGAAGGCTCCTGAACTTGTGAATGACAAAGAGTTTATTATTTATACCGACCCGTTTATGTGAGAAAAAAATTGGTCCACGCGAGGTGAGTTTAATGAGTATTGCTATGACTATCATGAAAGGGGAAAAGAGTAGAATTAAGAAAAATGCCGCTACAAAATCAAGCAAATATTTTCCTCGCTTTGCGTAGAAGGAGGAAAGTCTTTTAACTGAAGTCTGTGCTGCTGTGTCGTTCATATATGCAAAGTCAGTTTTGGAAACGCAAAATTTTGTTGGCAAATGTGCCATCATCCTTTACCTACACGAAATTAGTAGATTTCACTTTTTCTTCTGTAGTTTTTCAAAAACATCAAGATATTGTTCCGCAATATGATCCCAGTTGAATCGTTTTCGGATTTGTTCAGGGGCACGTTGGCGGAAGTCGTCAACCTTCTCTGGATTCTGTTCTAACGTCTCAATTTCGGCTTTGAGAGCCTCCGAAGTTTTGTCAAAGAGTACACCGTAAGTCCCGCCTTCCAAGACTTCATGGTTGAACGGTGTATTTAGTGCCAAAATGCAGTTAGAAAATCCTAACGCCTTCAAAATGGAAGGATTGATGCCACCAAACTGATGTCCATGAATGTAAGCAAAGCAGTTATGGTGCAATTCCTTTATATGTTCAGAACTATCTATGTGTCCCAAAAAGATTACGTTTTCATTAGCGATGCTTTTCAATTTATCTAAAAATTCATTTTCAAGTTTGTTGCCCTTATAGTCAGCACCACCTGCTATTGCGAGTTTTTTCTGGCTATTTGAGTTGACAAATGCCTCCAAAATCAGGTCCGCATTATTATCAGGAACAAGACGGCTTGCAATCAAATAGTAATTTCGTGATTCAAGTCCATAAGTTTCAAGTATTTCAGGGTGTTCAGACGGTTCAATGTTTGCTCCGTAAGCGATATATGTTGTCTCAGCACCTAATTCTTCAAGGTAAAGTCTTTTCATTTCTTCGGCATCGGTAATCACAATAGGAAACGCGGAAGTCGCCATCTTTGCTGCCCATTTGAAATAGACTGCACCTATACCTTTCCACTTTGGACGAAGCCATTCCATTCCATCAACATTGATAACAGCACTTTTGCCAGCAATACGGAAAAACCAACCAAAGGGACCATTGCCAGCATTCCATACCAAAATAGCATCAGAAGGTGAAAACGAAGCGTGTAAAGTTGCTAAAAAACTGTGGCTGAGGGTACTAAATACTTTATGTTCTATGCTCGGTAAATAGACTAACTTAATGCCTTTCCATTCGCGTGGTCTCTCTTTAAAAACTGCTTTTCTACAATAGACAGTGACTTCATGTCCCGCTTCTACCCAGCGCGGTGCAAGTTCTCCCATGATGGTTTCCAGCCCACTATAAGTTGCTGGAAGTCCTCGAATACCCAACACGCGAATTTTCATCTTAAGTCCTTCCGAATGATACCAAAATACTCTTACAAAACAATTTCTTTGATGCGTTAACCAACATGAATCTTCATTTAAAATGTTATTCCAATTGTGGTTTGTAATTCCACTCCATCAGTGAAGGGAAACAGCAGTGAACTTCAGGTTAAACCTTAAAATCGATAAAGTGCTTTCGCTTGGATTTCATTTCCAGTTTCATGTGCATCTTGACGATTTTCAAAGTTTCGTCTCCAAATCCTTGCCCATTCGCCATAAAATGAATAATGACCAAGAGTAACCCAATTAAAACCGATCTTTAAACGATGCTCACTTTCTGTAACCCCAGATAGTGGTGTCCACACGTCATCTTTTGGGGCGTCAGATGGATGATTTTTGTCTATGTTTCCTTCACCGTGGCGTTCAAGCTCGTACCCGAAAACAGTTTCAAGCTTATCTGTAAAACGTCTCCGCAGTTCAATCCATAGATTATCCGCATCAGAACCGATATGATGTCCAATCGGTGTCGTAAAGTGTTTGTAAACGTTTACAGGATTGATGTGTGTATATGCATATTGATTAATAAAAGCGTATTCTACATGAAAATCAGTATCTGACAGTCCAAACGGATCAGTAAGATAAATGCCGCCGAGGATTCCGAATTTTGTATCCCAATGCTTAAAAACAGATACTGGATTTCCATCATCAATCATTACCTCGCCATATATTTCAAAATTGTCTATAGGACGCAGGCGTATATCCGCACTTATCAGGATATTATCGCCACTACCAGGAACCCGACTATCTGCACGTGAAATTGTCTGTTCGTTAATCAAGTAGATATTGACCGGATTGAGATACCCCGGCTCAAAACGGTTTCCGAAAATGATTACCTCAGATATACCTAAACCCAATCTATCCCAGAAATATCCTTCCAACCTATGTCCCGAAATATATTTTTCATTAATTTCGTCTAATCTATCTTCTAAAATACCCGTGAATGCTGTGAAAGTGGTAGTTTTGTATGTAGTTTGCAACTTTAACATGTCTATTGCAATTGGGTTTGGAGAAATCAATAGATTGCCGTGATAGCCGGGCCCCCACTGGAGATTGTCTTGTCCAAATTGCAATTCAAACCAAGGGAAGTTAAACTTTAGGTAAGCATTAATCGCTGTTCGGTACTTCTGTCCAATTTGCAGTTCGCCCTCCAGCTGCCTATATTTAGATTCATCTGGATAAAAATCGTCAAAAATATCTCCATATAGCCATCTGTATGCCATATTTGTTGTGAACGCAAAACCCTCTTTGACTTGTCCATAGAGATGCGGAAACCATGTTGTGACGAACATAGTGCCTTCAACCGGTTCTTTTTCAGACATGTTGTCCACTAACCTGGTAATTGTTCGCTGTCTCCCCCTTAAATCAAATGAAAAACGGTAGGTGGTGTCGTCACTGAGAGTAAACAAATGTGCCCGCCGATTGGGAGGAGTTTGTGTTCCAACCTCCGAGTAAAAGGCTAACAATTCCTTTAGACGTTTCTGATCGTTGACGCTCAACGTCAGTTCGCCGCTATCAAGTTTTTGAGACACCTCCACCAGAAAAGATGCAACCTGTTTTCGCGTAAACGGTAAAGAACCTCGCGCTACACCGGACACCACACGTTTGTTAAGTAAACGATGAATAAAGCGGTAGGTTTCAGTATTAAAATCGCTTATATCTGGATTAAGTGGGACGTTTATAAGCGATGCGGCATTGGCGCAAGGTAAACACCAGAAATGTGTAACTAAGCATAATAGTAGAAGGATGCGTAAAATCATCTGATTACAGCCTCCATAGAATAATTTATATTGAAACCAAATTTATTTTATAATTATCATTCGGCGTGTCGCTTTCATCTGACCCGCCTGGAGTGAATAAAAATAGACACCGCTTGCAACAAGTTCACCCTCAGAATTACGCCCATCCCAATACGCTGCCCCTCCTTTTGTCCGATAAGTGCCTGCAGCCTGATAACCCATATTCAGCTTTCTAATGATTTCTCCCTTCAGATTATAGATATCAATGTCTACATCTGTATCTTGTGCCAAATCATAAGGAATCCATGTTTCTGGATTGAAAGGATTCGGGAAATTCGGAAGAAGGGTTGTTTTTTTAGGGGTTACGGTGTTAAACAGTGCTTCTAAGTTCGCAATTCCGCTGCGAAAAACGTCGGAACCGTCATCTGCTTGATATGCTTCAGTGAGCCATTCAGAAATGTTTTCAACATGGTCTGATGAAACGGATGTTGAGGATGCTGATGCAATACAAGATTCCCCAAAATGCGATGCAACATATAACAAATCTATTATATCAACCTTTCCATCTTTATTCACATCTGCTCTCGGATGTTCTGGAGTCTCTTTCCCAAAACTGTTTGAAACTAATATGAGATCTCGGACATCAACGACACCATCGTTGTTTATATCCCATGGTAATGTTTGTGGAACTGTAATTTGTTCTGACGCATCTGGCAACGCCGCCTCCCAACCAGCATGAAGTTGTTTACTAAGGTCTGCTACAAGATCACTGTTTTCCGGAAGATTAGCAATATTGACTGTTTCATTTGGGTCAATGTGATAGTCGTAGAGTTCTCGTCCGCGTTGCCCATTGTTTCCCCATTCAGTATACCTGTACTGTTTTGTTCGTATAGAATTCCCGTTGGTACCTCCTCGATTAAGTTGACTAAAGACGGCAGTTTTCCACGCCCGAGTCGGTTGTTCAACGATAGGCATCATACTTATCCCCTCCAATTCAGAACTAATAGGTAGTTGACAGGCATCACACAACGTCGGATAGATATCAACCAATTCAACTAAGGCATCAGTTTTGGTGTCGGGGTAAGTTTGTCCTGGCACGCTGATAATTAACGGTGAACGTGCAGATACCTCAAAAAGAGTATTTTTACCCCATGTTCCATGCTCTCCAAGGTGATAGCCGTGGTCACCGACAAGAACGACAACTGTATTATCCGTAAGGTTGAGAGCGTCTAATTGCGCCAGAACACGGCCAACAAGAGCATCTGTATAACTTACTGACGCAGCATAAGCACGAGTCAATTCTAATATTTTTTCTTGAGAAACAGGTGTTGTTCCATTAGGAACATCTTCATAGGATCTAATTTCATTCCAATTAGTTCGTGCTATACGCGGCGCGTTTTCTGGTGTTGTAGCATCAGTATCTATGTTAAAAGTCTGGGAATTGTATAAATCGAAGTATTTCTGTGGAGCGTTGTAAGGTAGATGTGGTTTGTAAAAACCAACAGCAAGAAAAAAAGGTTGATTTTGAATTTGTGCTAATACTTCTGCTACCTTCTCCGCGGTACGCCCATCCCGTAATTCATGATCATCCACATCCAGGGCTTTCCATGACGGTGTTGTCGCTTTATCAAATGGTATCCAGGCAGGCCCCCAAGATCGAACACTCCAGGCACGCTCATCATGTTGGAGTTCATGGATATGCAAAACTCTACCAATCGCCCGAGTATGATATCCATGCACTTTGAATTGTTGTGGTAATGTCACAGCATTTGGCAGGTGATCTCGAAAATCCGCTGAATTATCTGTTACACCAATTGTACCCGGCCGCAAACCGGTTATTATCGAAGTTCGAGATGGATTACAGAGTGGATATTGGCAATACGCCCGGTTGAAAAGCGTGCCTCGCTTAGCCAAGGCATCAATATTCGGTGTATGCATCTCAGAATGACCGTAGCATCCAAATAGTGGACGGAGATCATCAACCATGAAAAACAACACATTGTACTGACAATCAGCATTTGCTCTGAGTTTGGGCAAAAGTCCTGTCGTGAAAGCGGCAGCACCTACCTTCAAAGTTGTTGATAAGAAATCTCGTCGAGTAAACGGGTAAGAGGATACTTTCTGTTGCTTATCGTTTTTCATGAACCTTTCCATTATTTTATAATTACCATTCGACGTGTGGCTTTCATCTGACCCGCTTGGAGTGTGTAAAAATAGACCCCACTTGCAACAGGTTCCCCAACTGCATTACGTCCGTCCCAGTACGCTGTACGCGATCGGGTGCGATACGTGCCAGCAGTCTGATAACCAATTGTTAGTTGACGGATAAGGTTGCCCTTCAGGTCATAAATATCAATTTGAACATTTGCATCTGATGCCAAATCATAAGGAATCCATGTTTCTGGATTGAAAGGGTTTGGATAGTTGGCCAAGAGAGTGGTTTTTTCTGGCACAACAACATTCATCAGCTCTTCCAGTTTCGAAATTCCCTTGCGAAAAATTACTGAACCGTTATCTAATTGGCGTGCTTCAGTGATCCACTTTTCGATGTTGTTAATATGCATTGATGAGATACCGGTTGAATTTTCAGGTGCGGCCTCATGCGTAGATTCACCAAAATGTGCTGCAACCAGAACTAAGTCAATAATGTTAACACTGCCGTCTTGATTCACGTCTGTTTTCGCGTGTGCCGGTACTTCTGCACCAAAATCGTTGGCAACGAGAACCAGGTCTTGGATATTGACAATACCGTCGTCATTTATATCCCAAGGTAACGTTTTTGGAACAGGAGTTAGTTCTTGTATATCTGGCAAAGCATCTTGCCAGCCAGCCATTAATCGTTTACTAAGATCGGTAACAAGTTCAGCATTTTCCGTTAGATTAGCAATATTGACTGTTTCATCTGGTTCAGCGAGATAATCGTAAAGTTCTTTTCCTTTTATCCCATTATTTCCCCATTCAGTATATCGGTATTGGGCAGTTCGTATAGACTTCCCATTTGTGGTGCCTCGTTTCAGCTGACTAAAAGCGGCTGTTTTCCATGGACGACTCGGTGCCTCAATGACAGGCATCAAACTAAAACCTTCTAATTGTGATGGCACAGGTATTTGACACGCTTCACATAACGTTGGGTATATATCAACGAGTTCTGTCAGAGCATCTGTTTCATTAGATTGTTGTCCAGGAACACAGATAATCATAGGAGATCGAAGCGCAACTTCAAAAAGAGTATACTTTCGCCAAGTGCCGTGCTCTCCAAGATGGAAACCATGGTCACCAACAAAAACAACCACGGTTTTTTCTGAAAGACCCAGCGTATCTAACTGTTGGATCACACAACCAACTTGTGCGTCCATGTAGCTTGTTGATGCAGCGTAAGCTCGCATCAATTCTAATGTTTCCTCATCTGATATAGGTCCTTCATCAGGAATATCAAGATATTCTCTCAGCCCATCTAATTTGTTATTTGCGATATCAGGGGCATCATTCGGTAGCGTGGTAGTTGCAGGCAGAGAGAAGTCTTGTTGTGTGTAGAGATCGTAATATTTCTGTGGCACATAAAAGGGCAGATGCGGTTTCTCAAAGCCAACAGCGAGGAGAAAGTTTGTGTGTTGTATCTCTGCCAAAACCGAAACTGCTTTTTCAGCGGTTCTGCCATCTGACAGATCGTTATCTTCAACATCAAGTGACTGCCAGACAGGAATATGTAAAGGATTAAAGGGGATCCATGGTGGTAACCATGAAGGCACACTCCATGAGTTTGCATCATCCTGTGCTGCCGCGTTATGACCAATTTTTCCAACAGATTGGGTGTGGTAACCGTGGGCTTTAAAATGCTGTGGAAGTGTTACTGCATCTGGTAACTTCTCACGAAAATCGTTTCCATTAAAGAAAACTCTTGTTGTGTCAGGTCTTAATCCAGTTAGCATTGATGTCCGGGAGGGGTGACACAACGGAATTTGGCAATAGGATCGGTTGAAAAGGATCCCTCTTTCAGCAAGCTTATCAATGTTAGGAGTATGCATTTCTGAATGGCCATAGCAGCCTAGCATAGGACGTAGGTCGTCTACGACGATGAACAATACATTGTATTGTCCCGCGCCATCTGCACGCAGTTTGGGTAAAAGTCCTGTGGTAAAAGCTGCCGCGCCTGCTTTCAAGCTGGTCGAAAGGAAATCGCGTCGGGTAAAAGGACGTTTTTGAGAAGGGTGATCTTGTACTGGCAGGATTGAATTTCGTTTCATAAGTACGATCTTTTGTGTAGATTAGAATAGTCTTTTACCGAATCTATTTGAAAGTCCACTAACTATTATACCCTAAACTTGACATCGTGTCATAGAAAATCGGTGCTATCTTTGGGTGTAAATCAAAAGGTTCTCTTGGCGGCACCGGATTTAGGGTATGCCGCGCATAATTCTGAAAGGTTTTGTCCATTGGCAGTTCACAAAAATCACATAGAGCCGAAAGCGTTTCCTCAGGTTTTGATGTTAATTCTTCAAAATGAACTTTGTAGGTACAATCGGGTAAGATTTGCATTAGATGCAGCCCTTCACGCATAGTCAATATCCATTCAAGCGCCGCCCTGTCTAAATGTCGATCAAAATTTTTCACGTCCTCAACAATATTTTTCAAGTCTGCGTCTGTAGTAACCAATTGATCTACTATTAGTTTCCATTTGCGGTCGTTCACACCCCACCAATCGTGGTTTTCGTCATTAACTTGAACACCGAGTCGTTTTGACCAGTTGGCAATTGAATGGCACGTATCCCACCCATTTCGCACGAGGAAGATAAAACGTGCATCGGGAAAAAGGGCCTTGACGAAATCAACCCTGAAGATGAGTTCTGGGTATTTATCAACGAGTCGTTTTGAACCAGTAACTGACAAATAAGCACCAAACATCTGAGCAGCACGTTGACACATTTTGTCTGTTGCTTCTTCATCTGTGAGGCGGTACTTCGCGTGGTTTAAACTATAGTTGCCGATGATGTCCTCATGTGGATGAATGAGGTGCCACATCGCTTTCGGTTCATTCAGGTACCCAACATCTTTATGCATGGAAAGCACTACCCCTAAGATTGTAGTTCCACTTCGCCCCGTGCCAAGAATGAAGATAGGTTTTTCAACAGGTGTGAATCGCCTACTACTTCTCGCAGCCCTTTTGAGAATAGAAAATATGATCGGATTTATCCACCTACCTTTTGTTGTTACAGGACGTCCTTCAAAAAGGGTATAACTTATCAGACGAGTTATTGCTTTTGTGGGACGCGTTATGATATAGTCAGAATTAAGTTGGGCAATCATGTTTTCATTGGATCAATATTTGGCTACAGACGTCTTTTTATAGTTTCACGGATGTTCTTTATTCTATCAAGGTTACAGACAAATGCTGCAGCCAATTTAATTGGAAATGCAAGGATATTAACAACCAAACTAAAAACGTTTGGACGAATTGAAATAGAAACATAGTTATGCTTTTCCATCAGTGTTCTATTTATTTTTTGGGATATGTAAATTTCAGTGTTAGAGAGTGTTCTTCGGTTTTCGGACGGGATAAGATCAGCATCTTTTTTTCCATTTTGACCAAATTGCCAGTTACTTGCACGAGTTGGGTTTATACCGAGTTGATCAGGTTTATCTGTGTTAACAGATGAACCAACTTGCGGCACCTGAATCATTGCAGTCGCGTAATCAATACCTGTAAATTGACAAACATCATAAACCGTGGCTTCAGGAGATGTAAGTAGTTTTTCAAAGTAAATTGAAATAACGCGTTCATTATCAGCAAATTTATCTGCGGCGGAAACAGCGGTCTGCCAGATTCGACTGATAGTAATAGGATGATAGTTAATCCAATCACGGAGCGTCTCTTTCATCGGCATATCGGTGCCTCCGAGGAAGCGACGTTTCCATTTTTGCTTTTGCGATAGGAGTACATCGCGCGGATCCCGAATCATGTTGATAATCTTTGCTTGTGGATAAAATTGTAGGATGTTGTCGATGTAAAATACATTGCGAGGCGTTTGATCACAAGGAATAGTTTTACTGTTTCTTAATGTTTCGTAATGAAGGAACGCTGAAAAAAGAAGGTCGGGTGTTACAGGATATTCGGCAAATTCACTAAGAAAACGCCGGGATTCTGGCAGAAAACTGCTTGGCTTACCATGCGTGCGGTAACCTTCGCGCTGAATACAGAGTAGCTGCGAAGCCATTTTTTCTGTTTTCTGTTTATCTAATTCAGATGAGGATGCGGGAGACCACAACTGTCCAAAAAAATGTAGTTCGCCAAAAGTATAAACATCAGAATGCTTCCCCAAAATACGTCCCATCATTGTTGTTCCACTTCGGCTATTCCCTACAACAAAAAACATTTTATCCGGTTTCACTTTCTGACCTCAATCACACCAAAACTGTTCTTAGGAATCAAGAGTTCTGCGGTATTTCCTACCCATTCCTCAACACGCACCTCAATTTTGCTTGAGCCTTCCATTTCAGCATTGCCGCCGTTGGTTGCAGTGAGACTCTCATTGGCAACATAACGATATCTGACTTCGCTTTTGAACCGTTTTCCATCAATAGCAAGTTGTGGGAACAGATCATCTGAGGTGCGATTGCTAACCAAAATGTAGACGGTTTCAGTGTTTCCGATCGCTTGAACCTGAATCCCCGCCATCTGTTTACCTTTATATTCCAATTGTCCTTCAAGCATCGGTAAATTTTGTGTAGATACAGCAAACTGCGTATCTGATTCTGCAAATGCTTCACCTATTAATTGAAAAGAATAGTAGACAGTACGGCGAATTGTATCTCCAAAATCTGATTCTGGTTCCCCACCATATTTCCAAAAGGTGCGTTTTGATGCAGGCGTAATCCGCGAAAAAACTGGAAATCCTTTGCCCGGACCAGTAATCACGTGAAAGTTTGCTTGTGTTATGTTTGGTATACTGAGCAATTTCAGAAAAAAATCGCCTGCGTACATTGCATGAAGTTGTGTATTAGCGACGCGGTTCGCAGGATTAGCAATATTCCACTCTGTTACCCACATCTCCTTATTAGGAAATAAATTTTCATAGTACTCCATGGCCTCTTCAATGCCGAAGTGAATCCATCCGAAGAGATAACCCCGCATCATCTCAATATCTGTTTTTCGTACTGCTTTATAGGCGTAGACATGCACAGTGTATGCATCATACCAACTATTTGTTAAGGGATAAGTGTTCTCAGCGAGCTTTTCATCCCATTTGCGTTGTGCTGTTTTTATTAACCATCCCTCTTTGTGGAAAGCTACAGGAGTCGCGCATACAGACACTTTTATATCAGGATTAACAGCTTTCATTGCTAAGGCATGTTTTTTTGCTTCCTTCATATAGATTTCAGCAGTGCGAAATTTGTTGGCATAATGCGGAAGATAATACTCATTGCCAAGTTCCCAATGTGTAATCTTGTATCCCTTTGTTTTGGCATAACGCACCCATTCAGCGCTCTCATTGGGAGTACCCGTCCACAAATTAACAACGACAATAGGCGTTATGTTCAATTCTTGGCACAACTGCATAAAATCGTCAAATGAAATTATGCCGTTCCGCCGCTTTTGGAGCCTAACGTAATTCCCTTTATTTCGCCTATTAAGTTGAGGACTGAGAGTTGACCCCATTTCATCTTCAACAAAACCGGCAATTCTCCAATGATAGAAATTGCCAACTGTGCCGCCAGGGAATCTTAATGTTTTCGGTTGAAGTGCTTTTGTTAGAGCAAAAAAATCTGTATCAAGATATCCATAATCTCCACTTATCATATTCGTATTGAAGCCAAAAAGTTCTTTTCTCAAACGAGTTTTTGCTTGTGTGTTAACCTCAAAGCGGACTCCTCCAGAAATTAGAGATTTTTTCTCACAACCACGAATTACTACTAAGAATAGCAGACATATTACTAAAATGATAGACAATAAAAATGCTATTGATGAAAATGATTTCCGTTTATCAGTTCGCTCTTGGTCAACATTTCTCATAAAGTAATCCTTAGCGGTTTATAGGTTTTAAGTGAAGCGTCACTTGCAAACATTAGTCCTGCACATAGCCAAAAATAGAATCCATAGCCGCGAAATTCAAGTGTCCGATTAAAAAATAGCAGGAATACAGTAACTGTAACGAGACAAAGCATTACCATTGCTATTTCCTTTGTGTATCTACTCACTGCACGCTTGTAAAGACTTAACGCTGCAATGAAAAGGCGGAGAAATATTAGACTGAATAAACCTAACCCTAATAAACCATAGAAACAGAGGATAGCCACCCAATACACATCCTTAAATCCCCTTTTACTCAGTACTTTCAAAAGAAATGAACGTTTGCTCATATTCAGTTTTTCAATTGTGCTATTCTGATCTGCACCATATCCTAAAATCGGTTTGTTTGCGAGAACTGTCGGTACGTTTCCAATTAATGCACCGAGTCTCTGTTTTTGCGCAACACGCACATAAGAACCAGAGAACACACCTGTTAGATTTCCTACCAAACCAACTTTTGCTTTTCTCGGATTAACATATTCCAAACCAAATGGGTTCACTATTGCTAAGACAACTCCGAAGACAAGTAATATCGCTAACGATAAGCGTAGTGTTTTCTTCCAACCGTAGTGAAAAAAGTACCATGCTGCACAAGCAAGAATCGCAGAAAAAGTAGCAGCGCGTGAATAAGAACGCGCAATAAACATTAACAATACAACTATACCGAGTAGATTCAGATACGCTAACCGTCTTACACGTGAAAGAAAAATGACAAGAACAAGAATCATAAACACCCCGTAAATAACCGTATCTCCTAAAGTGCCGTAGATACTTCCAATTTCTCGACCAAGTTCAAGCAATCTATACTCTTTTGTGAAGCCACCCACTTCAAGCGTTGACGCTCGCGGAAGGAAGAAGTCAAAAGCACTACGACCACCCGCCCATTGAATCATACCTGTAAAGAGTTGCGCTACACCAACACACAAAATTATCCGTAGAAGAGTCGCAATCCGTTTTTCAGACAAAGGTGAATTAGCAATCAGATAAAAGAGAACGATATACCGCGCGAATGGACGAATATTATAAAGACTCCCAATCAATGGCGAACGGTTTATCACCATAGAAATAAAAACTACGATGTAAAACCCGATAACCGGGATATCTATTGCTGTTTTGACGAAGGGAATTCCCTTGTAGAGCTTGTGAATAACAAGTTTTGCAAATGCTGCGTAGATAAACAATTCACCTAAGAATCTTAGGTAGGAGTAGACAGCATCACTGACAGGAAGAAATTTCAGCACAAACTCTTCAAAAGCGACGTATCCTGTGAGGAAATAGATTATTAACATTTTTCACACACTAACCGGACAAGAGGAATATTGGTTTTGAACGTTACGTAGATGTCTTATGCGTATCCCAGTATGATAAATCTTGTCCTAATAATTCAGCTAATTCTTGATTAAAAGGTTTAAAATAACTTTCCAATTCTTCGCGTGTTTTCGGGTTTATTGGCGGAGGCGTGAAAGGTTTATCGTTCCAGTTCAAGATTGTTTTTCTCATTTTATAGGCGGCAGCATTCGGCACAAGTCTGCGAATCGCACGTTTCAGTGGGTTATGAGAGGATAGGAATTGTGTAAAAAGAAAACTAAACTTTTCAGACCGAGGTATTGCTGCTTGATTGTGTTGTTCATCTACTGCAGGTTCAAAATTGTCGCGAATATTGAGAAGTTTAAAAAGTCTTTTGCATACTGCTTGCGAATTTTCTTTCAATTCATCGGTCAAAAAGCAATGGATATTTTTTTCCCCAAATCGGGCAATTAAATCTTTAATGTGCAAACAATAAGTGCTATTATAACGATAACCACACTGGCGCCATTTAAACCAATCTTCATTGAGACGTGCTTCCTCAGCAGCGAGTGCTTCTTCAAAAGTCTTGATGTTTTCCCAACCTCTACGTCTTGCCCACCAATATGCGGAGTATGCGCGTGCCACAGGTTCTCGCAGAAGGACAACAAGATGTATCTCCGGGTTATGTTCATAAATTCGTTGCATTATCTCTGGTGAGTGCATAACCATTACATTTTTAGCAATAAGCTTTTTACTTTCTGGACACTGAGAGAAGTATTTAGTAAATGCCGATTCATACCCGCGTTTATATTCATGGTCTTGAAGGAAAAAAGTCATCTCAGGTTGTGGATGCGTATAAATATCAGGATGTTGTGCTAAATAACGCAGCAACGAAGACGTCCCCGACTTTTGTGTTCCCACAATCATGAGTTGAATTAACTTATTAGCCAAAACGAATCTCCTTGAATAAAACAAGACCTCATATCTTGTGTCAAGATAAGGAAGAAAATTGCTCCCAGGGCGGCATTTTACCGATTAATTCTGTGAGATCACGCACATCGCTTTTGTAATAATCCACTAATCGGTTCTGCGTAACTTCTGACATGTTGACGTTCTCGGTAGGACGTGTGTTTAATCGAAGGTAAAGAGGTTCAATTTTTCGTCTCAGTAACTTTAAAGGATTGTGAATTATTGGTTTGTTATGTGTCCACCGACGTAAGCGAAATCGGAAGTCTCTATACTTTTTATGAAACTCAGTATTTTTCATTGTTTCGGTACGATTTGTGACTTTAAACGCGTAATCTTCGTAAAATTTAGCATCTATACCAGCAAAGTTGCATAAGTCTGTAAGAACTTTTGAAGGGTGTACCGCAAGGTCCTCATAAAAGAGGGTGTAGAGACGATTTGGCTCAAATTGTTTAAAATATTCCTTCAGATAGGAAGCATAACATCCTTGCCTAAGTGCCTGCATGTACTGTTCGTGAATTGGTTTTGCATCAAAAGACATATTGTCCATTTGTGGCTGTTCTTCTACAATGTCAAAAAGCATTTTAACATAAGCATCAAAACTAAGATCTTGCGGTAATTTACCAATTTGTTTCGCGAACCGATACCATGAAACTAAACGTGAAATCGGTTCGCGAAGACTAAAAACTAACTTTGCATGTGGCAGAAATTTAGCAATTCGTTCAAGCGCATGTGGACAATACAAATAATCCGGTGTTGAATCAAGCCGGACTTGATTTTCATCACAAAGCGGAAACAGAAGATTGTATTCCTCCACATCTCCAGTGTATCTATATTTTGAAGGCAAGGGATAATTACTGCCAAGGAAGAATCGTGTCTCCTTATAGGTAGCACCGCAAATTGCGGGATGGTCTGCAAGATAGGCAAACAGCGACGTGGTTGCTGCCTTTGTTGTTCCTCCTACTATTAAGTATTGATAATCACCGACTTTTTTTGTAGAAGTACTCATAAATCTGTCCAGAATTAAAACCGATGCCCATTGCAATCATTTAGGTTCAATTCATCTAAAATCATGCATCATTTTTGTGGTAGCAAGGAAATTCCGGTCTTTTGAAGTAGGTATACCAGATTTCCAACGGCAAGAACTACAGTGACTGAAACAGCCAATGCTATACCAAGAAGACCCCATGCTGTTACAAATCCATAAGCCATAGCAAAATTTAAAACTGCCATCGTTACCATGTTTCTAAAAACAAGCCGATACGTTCTTTGTGCATATAATCCTGCATTCAAGACAGGTATAAGACATGAGAAAACCATACCAATACTGAGATAGAAAAGCAGTTGTCCTATCTGTTGAATCGCCACTTGATCGAGATTACTCCGTCCATACATAAGCGAGGCGATTTTTGCATGGCTTAGAAGGAGCAGTAGAGTCGCAGGAAGTGCTATGCACAGCGCTATCACGACGTTTCGGTAGAGGATACGTTTCAATTTTAACTTTTTTTCTTCCGAATTGTGTGTGGCCATATCAGGTAGACTAGTGGTTGCAATGCTTATACCAATCAGCGTCTGTACGGCTGAAAAGATACGGAATGCACTGTTATAAAGTGTTATTGCACCTTCTCCCAGTTTCTCAATCAAATATACTTCAACTAACAAACGAGCACTGAGTTGTCGTATTGCAAATCCAAGCGTTGGCAAAGTAATAGTGTTTTTCAAGGAACGTAGTGTGTCTATTGAAAGCCATTTTAACTTGTAACGGTGTCCTGTGTGACGCATCCCGATACACAACCATCCAAAGTATACAACAAATCCGCTGGCATAAGCTATCGTGACCCAATGTGGAAGTTTTTCTGTTCCCCACAACAGCAAAAAAACCACTGTTGCTATTCCTGGTGGTAAGGCATTTCGAAGTGCCACGGTTTTGAAACGTTTCTGACTGTTCAAAAAGGCACCGAGTATCGTGCTTCCACAACCGAAGATAACAAGTGGCGCAAAAAGCCGTAATAAGATTGTCATTTCCGCTCGCGTTTCTGTAGAACTATTTGATAGTAATCCGATAGCAATCCATGGTGCAAAAATCTCTATAAATATAGCGATAACTACACCTGTGGCGAGCGAAAAATTTAGGATACCGTTTATGAAATATTGATATTCGGTGCTGTTTTTTAATTTTTCCTCTTTTATAAAAAGTGGGACGAGGCTAAACTTAGCACCTTCCCTCACAATGGTATCAACTAACAATACGACCTTCAATGCAGCGATCAGAGCATCCGCGGTTGGTCCTACGTTAAAACGTCTTGGGATTAATACATGGAATATGAGACCAAACGCCATTCCAGTAAAGGTAATCACCATTACCCAAAAGGTGTTGTGCCGTAGGAGTTTTTTCACCATGACGATTTCAAGTCACTGATGGAGAAAATTATTTCCAACCTTCAGGCAGGTTTTTGCGAATTTCAATATTACTAAACTCTGGAACTGAACGTGGCCCAACAGATTTTGCCCACGCCGCCATTCTTCCCAAACCTTCTGGAAGCGAAACAAGTGACGTTTTCCCGAAAACCTTGTGGAATTTTTCGTGTGCGCAATAGGCATGTTTCACCTCTTCTCTCTCGCGAAGATGTTTTACGGGGACCTCCTTTTGCATGGCTGTCATGACTAAATCTGCTAATTCATTGACAGAAACATGTTTATCCGAACCGACGTTAAAAACTTCACAAGAGGCTTCTGGTATATCTACGCAGCGAGCAATATGTGGTGCCACATCTGCAATATGTGTAAAAGCGCGTGTCTGTTCTCCATCCCCAAAGATAATCAAAGGTTCACCCTGCATAATTTTATTCATGAAGATACCGATGACGTTTCGGTATTTATCACTGATATTCTGGAGTTCACCATAGACATTGTGTGGTCTAAAAATTGTGTAGTCTAAGCCAAAGAGACGTTTAGAAGCAATAAGGTCCTGTTCCACAGCATATTTAGCGATACCGTAAGGATCTTCAGGCATCGGTATGAGTTCTTCGTGCATCGGAAGTTGGTTTTCACCGTAAACTGCGATAGAAGAGGTAAACACAAACCTTTCAACATTATAGTTCACAGCGGCATTTATCAAGTTAACGCTTCCGATGAGATTGTTTTGATAATTAAATCGTTTGATGAAATGACTCAAGCCTTCTGCTGCATACGCCGCAAGATGATAGATGTAATTAAAATTATATTGTTTACAGAGTTGGTCTATGAGTGGAGCATCAAGTATGCTACCTTCGACGAATGTCACATCAGGGTTGACGGTTTCCAGAAATCCACCGCTTATGTCGTCAAGTACAACTATTTGATGATTATCGTCACGCAGTAACTCATTAACAAGATGAGCACCCATAAAACCGGCTCCACCAGTGACCAATGAGGTTTTTTTCATATTCTTTACCTTTTTATTTTAGGACTACAAGTCGTTTTGTCTGTTTAGTTTTTGGTGTTGTGAGTTCGTAGATATAGACACCGCTCGCAACAGCCTCTCCTGATTCGTTCCTGCCATCCCAATATGCGGCTTTACTCCGGTTGATATAATACCCTGATGTCTGATGTCCAGAAAAAACCGTCCGGACAACCTTACCGGTTGTGTCATAAATGCGTATAGTAATCTCAGCATCCTCGGCAAGTTGATAAGGTATCCATGTTTCAGGATTAAAAGGATTCGGGTAATTCACATGAAGCTGTGTTTCCATGGGACCATTGCCCGGCATCAGTAGACGTCTTAAAAATCGTTTTACCAATTCTATTTGTGTGGAGTCGCTTTGTATTTCTTCAATTTTTAGATAAAAAGAATAGAGAAGCGCAATATCAGTTTCTATCAGCGAGGGGAAACGATTTAACATGTTATTTGACACTACAACAGTTCGATGTTTCTGAACAGGTGCGGCGGTGTTCTGGTTTCCCTCAATTATCTGGATAATCCAAACAACATCATCAAGGTTTACCTCTCCATCTTTGTTAGCATCAATTCGCGCGTTTGAGGGAGGAGACTCTCCAAAATGTGCAATGACAATAAGGAGGTCAAGTATATCAATCTGTCCATCCTGATTGACATCACCAGGACGTCGCGTTTGAACGCCACTTTCAACAACGTGCAATACTTGGTTAACTTCAATGTCAGTCAACATTTGAAGTATTCCGCTGGGCCAATAGATGGCCAATTCGCTAACTTTATCATTCTGTGCAAGTCCAAAATGAATCCGTTTCTGATCTTGTTGAGCCCAATGAATTCCACCACCGTTTTCTCGTAATTGGGTTTTGCCATCAGGTGTCGTTGCAAACACCCGTGCCCCGATACCATCCCGATTTGAGACAGTGCCTTCCAAGTCAATCTGCAGCCAATTGTTGCCACTACTGATATTGCGAAAGAGTTGATCAGGCCCTTCACTAAATGGGTATTCACCTCTACCGTTTGTGACGAAGATATCAAGATAACCGTCCCTATCGTAGTCTGCTACTGTAGCACTCTGTCCTCTACCTTGCATGCTTCCAACTATCCCACTTGAAATAGCGCGTTCTATGAATGAGCCGTCCCCAAGGTTTTCATAAAGGTGATTTGGAGAATTTTCACTTGTTCTTGAACGGGCAACATAGATATCCATATCCATATCATTATCAAAATCGCCTGCAGCAACACACCGCCCATCTGAGAATGTGTCAGGGCCACCTAAAGCAGATGAGACATGGAAAATGTTCCCGCCATTGTTAATCAGAAGACGAGATGGAGGTTGTTCCTTTAGGTCTGTTATAGAAAAGTTTATTGTCTCTATTTCGGTTATAGGTTTAGATGATCTGATTATCGTAGATACAGGACGATCATTTGTTAAAAATGTCCATTTTTGGGTCTCCGGTTCATAGCCTACGTAGACGCCAAAGTTCTCATTTTGTGGGCGCGCCTTGAGACCAACAACTTTCGGATCATTAGGAGATAGCGTAACTTTGTATGTAGCAGCTCTTAGTGTTGGCATGACCCCTACAAATTCACCATCTTGAAATTCTATAACTTGATGCCCAACGACCCCAATTTTGACCAAGTTGACCCGAGGGCCCCACTCTGAATAGATTTCATAAGATACATCCCCTGCCGTTTTAAAGCTCAAGCCTTTTTCTATTCCAGTGCTTCGCCGTAGGTTCAATTCCAATGTGTTAGCATCTACCTGTCCAACAAAGGACTGGTAAAGCCCGCGCGCGAAAAAGATGTCTGAAAGCAAATCTCCGTTAAAATCAGCAATGACAGCATCCTGCACAGAGTAACCGTTAGGAATTGTCAGATTTTCAATTATATTGGTAAAAGGTATACTTGATGTATCATATACTACAAGAGGATAACGGTGGTAACTTACCACCAGATGCATCGTTCCGGCGGGGGTTATGCTGGCTAACTGTGCCAGAGCCGCGCTCTTTTCAAGAGAAAAACCTGCCTGATCACTTTCATTTTCAAACCCACTGAGTGTTTGACCAAATAATGCAGATTTCACCAAGTTACCGTTACTATCCGTATTGGTTATCCCGGTAAGAAGGACATCAAGCTTGCCATCACCGTTCCAATCAAACCAGAGAGGAGTTCTCCCTCGTAAAAGAGGGTAATCTACCCCAAGTTCAGCGGCGCGTTCTATAAGTATACCGTTTTCATTGACGTAGAAATGGTTTGCGTGGTTATTGTGTGTTCCACTACTTAAACCACCACCACTACCGGATAGGATAATTAAATCTTGATCACCATCGTTATCATAGTCTGCCCAGGCAACACCGTGTGTATCTGCATAAGGATTTGCATCCCAGACCACATCAATAATATCTGTAAAAGTACCATCACCGTTGTTACGATATAGACTCGGTTTGTGTCTGTGGTTAGTAGCCCATAGATCAAGATATCCATCTCCATCAAAATCTCCCCACGCATTTCCCCAACTTTCACCGATACGTGTGATACCAGCCTGATGCGAGACATTTTCAAATTGAATTTCACTTGACGCTGTAGACAGTAGGCAAAAAATGAACAATAATGTTATGAAAATTCGCATTTTTCTCCTTATATATTCTGTGAGATACCTTTACGGAAATGATTCAAAATTACTTCCATATAACCATTTTTCTTGTAGCGGTGAAACTATCAGCAGAAAGCGTATAGAAATAGATTCCACTTGCCACAGGTTCACCAAGCTCATTACGACCATCCCAATATGCCGATCGAGATTTCTTGTGATATGTGCCTGCAGGCAATTGCCCCAACTTCAGTGTCTTTATAAGTTTCCCATCCGCAGAATGAATTGAGATGCTAACCTCTGCTGGTTTTGCCAACTGATACGGTATCCACGTTTCAGGGTTAAACGGATTTGGATAGTTTGCCAGCAATGCTGTTGCACTCGGTAGTTCTTCTATGGACGTAAGAACTACCAGAAGCTGCTCCAGAATAGCAATCCCGTTTAGGAGACGTGGCGCTTGGACATCAAGCTGCTTTGCAAGTCGGATCCACTGCGTGAGATCTTCGGGAGTAAGATTAGATGTTTTAACTGAATGTTTACTGAGTGTAGGCGCAGCAGCTGAACCTATCTCAGCAGCAATTAGGACTAAGTCTCTGATATCCACAATGCCATCATTGTTAACATCTGGGTAAAGGTTTATCTGTGCAAGTGCCGCTAAGTTAGGATCGTCAAAGTTGGTTGCGGCTAAGACAATATCTGTAATATTGACAACACCATCGCGGTTCACATCCTCTGGTTTGTAGATAGGAATTGTTTGGTTGCTATTATAATATTCCTCTAAATTACTTATCAATCCAGCTATCGGGGAGAAATCCGATATACGATTTTTGCTAAGATCAAGGTATATTAGTTCTATCACATTTTTTAGTGGCGATACATCAAAGATATTGTTGTCGTGTAGATCTAACACTGTGAGGTGTATCATATCTTTTAGCGGAGATATATCCGATATTTTATTACCATCAAGATCTAATACTGTGAGGTGTATCATATCTTTTAGCGGAGATACATCATAAATATTATTGTCATCAAGATCCAGGTCTGTCAGGTTTACCATATCTTTTAGCGGAGATACATCCGATATTTGGTTATTGTGCAGATCCAGCACTGTCAGATTTGTCAAATTTTTTAGTGGTGACATATCCGATATATCGTTGTCGTCAATATCCAGCACTGTCAGTCTTGTCATATCTTTGAGTGCGGATATATCAGATACCTGGTTGTCGTCAATATCTAAGTTCCTCAGATTTATCAAATTTTTGAGTGCGGATATATCTGATATCTGGTTGTCGGAAATATCCAACCATACTAAATTTGTCATATCTTTGAACTACTGATATTTCCGATAACCGATTGCTATCAAGATCAAGGTTTTTCAGTGCTGTCATATCTTTAAGAGGTGACACATCAGGTATTATGTTATCGGAAGCATCCAAATGGATCAGTTGTGTAACATTTCTGAGAGGTGACACATCAGATATAATGTTGCTGTCGAAGTCCAAGTATGTTAGATTAGTCAGCTTTGCGATGGGGGACAGATCTGAAACGTTATTTGCTTCAATGTCCAGGAATGTTAGGTCTGTTAAAACACTGAGGACAGATAAATCTGATAGAGTGTGGTTATACCCAATATGCAGGTATATTAGGTTTGTCAAATCCTTAAGTGGTGAGATGTCAGATATATTGTTACCTCTAAGGGATAGCCAGGTCAGATTCTTCAAATTTTTGAGCGGGGTTAAATCTGATATTCTTTGATTGCGGTGAAGATCTAACAAAGTCAGATTTGTCAAATTTTTGAGCGGGGTTAAATCTGCAACACGATTGATTCCAAGATGCAGCGTAGTAAGATTAACAGCAAACTCAAGTCCACTTATATTGCGAATACCAGATTCAAACGCATCAAACGATTCCAAACTCGCCATATCCGCCTGAGTGATAGCGTCACCTGCCTCTTTGCCCAGTGCAAGTTCAAGAGCACCACGGAGTTTGGGGTCAGGAATGTGGACGGTCTGTGCAGTTGCCATCCGGTGATGTCCTAAAAAGAACACACACGAGATAAAAATCAGTATGACTGCCTTGGTAAATTTCTGGTTCTGCCTCGCAAACCTTATGTGTGTCGATTCTATAAATATGGAAAATTTCAAGCGATCAATGCTCCTTTAATCAAACTTTAGAAACTCTATTCAATTTGAAAAAGACTGGAAAGATAGGAAAGATACAGCGATTTGTTCTCTACCTACCTGCCAGTCTTATGGTTTTCAAACCTGCTTGCTATTCTGCTCTATTTTCTGCTCCAGGTGTTGCCACTCTAGCTTGAAAATCACCGGTGCCATTTGGCCAACGCCCAAAGGCAACGTCCGTTTCTTGCTCTTCAAATGTAATGCTATCCAGCACTTGATTACCGCGCGCATCGGTATCCACAAGCATGACCGTTTCGCCACCTTTAGACAACTTGAAATTGGCATGCACCCCTTCTGTAGCATCTTCGTCATCATGATCTTCATCTAACCAGACGATCAAATATCCGTTTGCCGGAATTACAGTGTTTTCTGGAAATACCCATTTTGTAGGATTGTCCTCTTTGTCACTCAGATACAGTCCTGTTAACGATAACGCCATATCGGTAAGATTGTGCAATTCAAGCCAGTCGTCATAGTCGCCTTGCGGGTCAGGGACGGTATTATCGTTATCTGCCATCAATTCGTTAATTACGACAGGAGATCCTTCCATCATTTTATCTGGAGGCATTATGTTGTCTACAGGATCCATAGGATCCATATCTGGCAGGGTGGGCTTTACCACTTGTTGTGCTTTCTCACACGATATAAATACGGCACATCCAAGCAATATCAAAATTATTGTTAACTGAAATTTTACCATTTAAATCCTTTCATACTTTGAGATATAAATTGATTAATGAGATTGCAGCATTCAGTGCCAATTGGTCACTGCTGTCTCATATAACTTACGAAACTATTTTAGCACATCATAGCTATAAAGAAAACAATATTTTCATTTTAATTTTACAAAAACTTCCGATAAACATTCATAATCTTTTCATAGTGAATATCAGCATTAAATTCGGTTTCCATTTTATGGCGTCCAGTTTTTCCCATCTCAGCGGATTCATCTTTATGTTCAAACATCCATAGCAATTTTTCTCGTAGGGCTTCTGTTCCAGCAGAAGGAACGAGAAAACCGTCAACCTCGTTTTCAATTAATTCTGGTATACCACCAATATCTGCACCAATTACCGGTTTTCCGTAAGCAAAAGATTCTAAAACTGACATTGGGCAATTTTCATACCATTCAGATGGCAAAACAGTACAGATGCTATTCAGAATCAGATCGCGGAGTTCGTCCCCCTGTTTAAAACCCAAAAGGTGAATATGTTCACACCCATTTTGCTCTATAATTTGCTGAACTTCAGGCATTGCTTCACCATCACCGACGATATAGAGAGGCACTTGTTTCAGAGGCGCTGCAGCCTCAATTAGTGTCAAAATACCTTTACTCCGATGCACCCGTCCGAAATAGAGTATATAATCTCCGACAGAAAAATTCGGTGTAATGTGAGAGACATCTGTAAAGTTGTGAACCGTTGAAATCTTTTCTTCAGGAATTCCATACTGTATCATCTTTTTTCTCAGAAAATGAGATACAGAAATGAAATGGTCAAACTTTTCAACCGCACCTAATTGTCGTGAAACATAGGACTCGGTAACACTCAGGGCAGTACGTGCAATTGAACCTCTGTTACACTTTTTTGGAAGTGCACGCCAGAAGTGTTTGCCTTCACAGTCCTCACAAATCTCATCGTTTGACAGATGACTGTAGACAGGACAAGTTAATTTATACTCATGCAATGTCTGAATTAGAGGAATTCCTGCTTTTTTAAGACTTCCCAAAATTGAGGCGGTCAATTTACCATAGTAGATGTGAAAGTGTGCGATATCTACATCTGTTTTGTCTAACAAACGCTGAATTGATTTAACAGCATCGCGTGAATATAAAAAACGCAGCAGGTCAACCGGTCCAGGATTTTCAAAATTTGCTGCACGCGGAAAATACTGATCCCACTCAGTTGGTTCATTCTTTGAACTCGCTGCAGTAAATGGAATTACCTTGTGGCCATGTTTTTGCAGCAACTCACCCATCGTAAAAAAATATCTGTCAGAGCCACCGCGAATATAATGATTTTGAGATATATTCAGAACTGTTAACATAATCCATCACTCCCGAGGACCAGCACCGTCAAAACGTGTTTCGGCGATCGGTTCATAATTTACCGTTCCAAGAGGTTTCGTAATAATGTTTGCGTCATTGGAATCAAGAATGGTCTTGTCGATTACTTCATTGACACTTGTTCCCCACCAATTGTTGGGAATTCCAAAATCAAATTTTACATTTAACTTTAGCGCGAAATTGTTGTTTTCAAAGTTATTATTCTGAACGATGGATTGTACATTCTCACAGAAAATACCTGTATCATTTTTTATGATGTTATTTCTTTCAATTCGGGGTCGGGTTTGGCGACCTACGGTGCTAATACCGATGTCATTACCATGAATTGCATTATGTTGAATTTTTGCGGTACTTCCATCCAGAGCAACTGCGGTTTCATTATATCGGAATGTACAATCTGCCACTGTCGGAGAAGTCGTTTTGATGTCAAGGGCAACCGTAGCATATTCTATTACTGTTCCTCTCAAGAAACTCTCGGAATCATGTGTGTGGTCAAATTGGATGCCGTGCCAATCGCCAATTCGTGGATTAATACTATTCGAAGTTAAGTGCACCGGTTCACTAAACGCCCCGAACACCAACGGCGTTCCTATTTTCAGTATTCCCCTTACATTGAGATGTGCATCACGCCCAAATTTGACGACAGTTCCGGGCAATATCTCAAGCACAACGTTAGGCAATACCTCAAATGTTCCTTGCACAATATAGGTTTTCTCAGGTTCCCACGTTTCGTCCTCTGAAAGTAGATAGTCTCTTAGAACGACTTCAGAATCGTTTTTGCCACCATTAACTGAAGTTGAATCTTGACATCCGCAAACCGTGAATACAAAAGCGAAGATAAATATAAAAAAATATAGTTGAAAATGTAGTGCTTTCATTTGTAGCATTTGTTGTTATTTAACAAATATTCTTCATAAAATTCGAGATAGACTCTATTTCTTTAGCGCATTCGATCAGGTAAGTTGAGAGGTACATCAAAGTCTTGGATCAACAGTTTCACTTTCAAGTGCTAATACGCCGAAAACACACTCATGAACCTTTGACAATGGCTCCCGCCCCACAAACCGTTCAAGTGCCTCTACACCTAACGCAAATTCACGGATAGCAAGAGAACGCTTATGCGATAACCCTCTTGCGCGCAAACGTTCTAAATTGTGGGGTAATGTGTATTCAGGACCATAAATTATTCGGAGATATTCTCGTCCTCGACACTTAACAGCAGGTTGAACTAACCCGCGCTTGCCTTTAACGATGTAATTCAAAGGTTTGATAACGATACCTTCACCACCCTGTGCGGTAAGTTCTTCCCATTGACAGATCGCAGCTGTTTCGCTCGCTTGGTCAGTTAAATTAACCGTGCCATACGAAGTAGCAAACAACATATTATCCTCAGAAGCGTTACAAAGTTTAGAAAGCATTTCCATGTGCCACACATGGTCTTTATCAAAATACACCGTGCCTTCCGTTGCCAACAGATGAAACGGAGCAAGTTTAATATCGGCAATAGATTGCACCTGCCAACAATATTGCTGATAGGCTTTAACGTATTCGCTAACAGCAATCGTGCGCTGCTGATAAGTGTCCAATATATTTTTTACCTGAATCCCTCGCTTGTTAGCAGCTTCTAACGAAATCACTGCATCTTCTACAGCGACACGAGCAGATGTTCCAACCGGGGCATACTGTTGTCGTAATAACGCTTGCGCTTTTACTGACCACGGCATCAACTCACAATCAAGACACATCCAATCAGTGTTTAAAGTTTCCCAATAACCCGTCCTATCTACTGCCTCCTTCACCTGTTTCAGTAGTTCAGTTTCCATCAAGGCGTCGTCAAAAAAGGGTCTACCAGTGCGCGTATAACAGACGCCAATTCTATCGTCTGATATGCTAAAACGCTTCTTTGCAGTTTCAGCACTTTGGCATACGATAACAACAGCACGCGATCCCATGTGCTTTTCCTGCCAAACAACTTGAGACACGCCCTGATTCCGATAGTAAGCAAAGCCTTCAGAAGGATGTTCCAGTAAGTTTGAAATTTTTGTCGTTTCAGTAGGTGACATTGTTGGGGGTAGATAGATGAGCCATTTAGGGTCTATTGCAAAACGGCTCATTACTTCAAGTGCTGTGATGGTATTCTCTTCGCGGACTGTTACATTGTGATTTAAACGAGTGCTGATAACTCTCCGCCCTATCACATCATTGATGTCCAAGATACCTTCATCAATTCGCTTTTCTGATGAAGTCTTGTTGTCCGATTCATCAAACAGTGGTTTAACAGGTTCGTAATATGTTTGGTGGGCAGGGATAGATACGAGTTCTTTTTCAGGATACCGCAATGCTGTCAAATTACCTCCGAAAACACATCCTGTATCAATGTTGATTGTGCGATTTATCCATTGCGGTTCAGCAACCGGTGTATGCCCGTAAACAACAGTCGCAGTCCCGCGGTATTCTTCCGCCCAATTAAGCCGAATAGGTAAGCCGAATTCATCTGTTTCTCCAGTGGTCTCACCGTAGAGAGCGAATTCTCGGACGCGCCCGGACGCTCTCCCTTGAAGCTCTTGTTTCATACCAGCATGTGCTACCACCAGCTTGCCATTATCAAGAAAATAATGGCTTACTAAACCCTCAATAAATTCTGCAATGCGAGTCTTAAATTCTTCTGATTCATCCTCCAATTGCGCAAGCGATTCTGCTAAGCCGTGTGTTTTAGTAACATTTTTGCCCCTGAGCGCGCGAGCAAGTTTTGTATCATGATTTCCCGGAACACAAATTGCTATACCTGTTTTGTGCATTTCCATGATCAGTCGTAATACTTCAACAACCTTTGGACCTCGGTCAACATAATCCCCTACAAACAGGACTTTTCTATTTTGTGGATGTTTAACAAGAGTCTCACCTTCTGTTAGATTTGAAATTTCATAACCGAGTTTTGTTAGTAACGCAACAAGTTCATCAAAACACCCGTGAACGTCGCCGATTATGTCAAATGGACCTGTTTCATCTGTGCGATTTGTCCATAAAGGTTGCCGTTCAACTTGTGCCGCTTCAACTTCTTCTGATGAAGACATGACATATAAAAAGTTACGGAAACCTTCACGCTTAAGACCACGTAGCGATCTACGTAGTTGACTGGTCTGGTTCCGAACGACATGCGGCTTAAAATCTCGATCTGGACGCACATCATTTCTCTCTTGACAGAGTTTTGCTGGCAGGTTAAAGACAATTGCAGCAGTTAGATAATGATATTCCCTCGCAAGTGCATGCAGCGATTTTCGCGCATCAGGTTGAACGTTTGTTGCATCAATCACCGTCAATTTTCCGGCTGCGAGTCGCTTCGCAGCAATGAAATGCAACACCTCAAACGCATCAGTCGTGGCAGACTGGTCGGTTTCATCATCAGAAACAATACCACGACAGAAATCAGACGAAAGGATCTCAGTCGACTTAAAATGTTTCTTTGCAAAAGTAGATTTACCTGAACCTGAAGCACCAATAAGGATCACAAGCGATGGGTCAGGAATTTTGATAAGCATAATTTCTAAAATAAATTACCAACGGTTTCAGATCAATACAGCAAATAACTTTTCAGAGCCTTTAACTCTCACTAAACTCTCTTGTAGGAGGGATTTCTAATCCCGATTTATCACCACTCTCACGCGAAAACACTGCCATTTGAGTGGGTGAACCAACATTTTCATCCGTTGGTCCGATTGGATGAAACGTAAACGCATAACCGAAACGTTTGGAAATATGTGACGCCCAAGATTGAAATTCTGTCCGTGTCCACTCAAAACGGTGGTCTCTGTGTCGAAATCGTCCCGCTGGCAGATTCTCAAACTTAACATTATATTCTACGTTTGGCGTTGTCAAAACAACAATTTGTGGGCATGCGAATTCAAATAGAACCCTTTCAAAGGCAGAAAGACGTGAGGCGTCTAAATGTTCAATTACTTCTATTACAGCTGCGGCATCGTATCCTTCTAAACGTTTATCTCGATAGCAGAGCGATCCTTGTAATAGGTTGAGACGTTGTTTCTGCTTTTCTGGTAATCTATCATAATGCAATCGCTTTTGTGCGATTTTCAGTGATTGATGCGAAACATCCATCCCCACGATCTCTTCAAACTGTTTTTCTTTCAACAGATTGCGGAGAAGTTTTCCTTCGCCACACCCTAAATCCAAAACACGTTTTGCGCCAGACTGTTTGATAACTTCAGTCGTCTTAGTTAAACGAATTTCGTTTAGACCGATACGGTCTTCAATTTGCTCTTCTTCTTGTGCCTGCACTGCATCATCAACTTCTGTCTCGCCTAATAGAGAGAGTGCTTGACGGGTAAGTCTACGTTGATATTTCAGGTAACGGTTAACAATAGACTCTTGTTCTGGATGATCAGAAAGCCAATCATTACCGTGTTTTAATAGTTTTTCGATCTCTGCCTCGTCAACCCAATAATGTTTTTCATCGTCAAGCACGGGAATTAAAACATAAAGATGTTTGAGAAATTCACTTAAACGACAAATTTTATCAAGTGTGACACTAAAATAACGACTCTCTCCCCAATCCGGAAACCGTCCATCAAGCACGTGTCGTTCGGCATGGACAGTATAGCCGAGTGGCTCAAAGAGGCGTCTCAAGAAAATTTCACCACCTCGACACGGCAATGTGGACAACTTTACACTTAAAGGTATTGGTGTTTCAACAAGTTCAGGACGATCTTTACTTTTTCCAGATAGCGCGCTGCTAAAGACTTTTGCGATTGCTACGCTCATAAATGAGGAGGCGACATAAGGACGGTCATTGACATATTCGGCAAGCGCGAAATTATCCCGAACCTGTCCGTGATAGCGGCGCACCAGTCCAACGGAATCAATCTCAAGTAGTAATGCAGCAGTACATTTTTCCGTATTCGCTTCAGGGTAAAAGACGTGCACCTGTCCGAAAGCAAGGTCAAAAGTTTGAAGCCGTTCAGGATGTTTATGCAACAAAAACCCAAGGTCTGTCGCAGGAGAATAGGTCGTTGTGATTGTTAATAGCATTACAATGAATTGAGTGGGTTAATGTCATAGGTACCCACTACCTAAAGGTAGGGGCTTGTGCTTCCTTGCGACTGCGGTTTTCTCAGAGAGTTGACCGTCTTACTGTCGCTCCACTTTAGGCA
>LXNJ01000389.1_pt1 | contig 31336 bp, 22 predicted proteins | sample 809081 | NCBI WGS metagenome assembly LXNJ01 (sample SAMN04870510, study PRJNA318959) | sponge metagenome | biome: sponge; feature: marine sponge reef; material: water | host: Petrosia ficiformis | place: Greece: Milos, Mediterranean Sea | collected 2013-05-29 | depth 5-7 m | reverse complement strand
CACCACCTGAATCAAGAGGAAAGCTAATCTTGAGCCGCCCATGACCTCCCCATCCCCCCTCCCCTCCGGCTGGCGCGAAGTAGCGTTCAGCGATGCTGTACTGGTCAACCCTCAAGTGCGGCTAAGTCGGGGAGACCCCTATCCATTCGTTGATATGGCCGCCGTCAACGGTGATCGTAGGTCGGCGACAGCGTCTGAGGAACGAGATTTCAAGGGAAGCGGATCACGATTCCAGCGGGGCGACACACTGATGGCAAGGATCACTCCCTGTCTTGAGAATGGCAAGATCGCACAATACCTACCTATAGATGATGTCCAGGAAGCTCACGGGTCAACCGAATTCATAATCATTCGCGGCCGCCCCGAATCATCGGACACCGACTATGCCTACTATTTGACCAAGTGGGACGGCGTTCGGCAGTACGCAATCTCCCAGATGACGGGCACCTCCGGTCGCCAACGTGTTCCGACTGAGTCACTCAGCCATTTGACCGTCCCCCTCCCACCGTTGGAAGAGCAGCGGGAGATTGCGGGGGTGTTGGGGGCGTTCGACGACAAGATCGAGTTGAACCGTCGGATGAACGAGACACTTGAGGGGATGGCGCGGGCGCTGTTCACATCGTGGTTCGTCGATTTCGAGCCGGTTCGGGCCAAGATGGAGGGTCGATGGCATCGCGGAGAATCGCTCCCCGGCCTCCCCGCTGATCTGTGGGAACTGTTCCCGGACCGCCTCGTCGCCTCACAGCTCGGTGACATCCCGGAGGGCTGGGATGTGAGGCCGCTGGGGGAAGTCATTCGTCTTGAATACGGTAAGGCGCTAAAGGCCGACAACCGCAAGTCAGGAGACATCGCAGTCTTTGGTTCTAACGGGCAAGTTGGCTGGCACAACGAGGCTCTTGTACAGGGGCCGGGAGTAGTAGTTGGGAGAAAGGGAAATCCTGGTGTCGTCACTTGGGTACAGTCCGATTTCTTCCCGATCGACACTACTTTCTATATTGTGCCGGCCATCAGCTCCCTCAGCCTCAGTTACGTCCGCTATGCGCTTGAGCTGCAGGACTTGCCGTCGATTGCCGCCGACTCAGCGGTGCCAGGTCTAAACCGTAATCTCGCTTACTTGAATGATCAATTGATCCCAGAACAAAATACACTCATCGAATTCCACAGGATTGCCGGAGAGCTAATGTCGCTCATAAACCAGCACGAACGCGAATCTCGCGCCTTGGCTGAGCAGCGGGATGTGCTATTGCCGCGGTTGGTGAGCGGAGAGGTGCGGGTGTGAGGATCCGAATACGCTATGGAGGTTAGGGAATGAATGTTTCATGCCCGACCCTTGACTCGCTTATCGAGCTCGGTTTCGAGCGCTGGCAGGGGCAACGCCGGACCCGGAATTCCGGAGATGGAGCCGACGTCCGGCTTTTCGGCATGCATGGACTCAGGGAACCTGCACCCGGCACCGACGCCGTTGTGTATCCGTTCTCTAACTTCGATCTGTTCTGCACACGCACGATGAACAGGTTTGCGACATTGGCGGTCAGGATCCATGGCGTCATTAACACCGGTACAGAGATCACCGAAATAGACAGTGAAATCCCTGGAAACTTGGAGAGCCCCTTGGAAGCCGCGGCATGGGTCAGCTACGCTATCAAGTCTGACAAAAGGGATCTAGGCCCTCTGCCGGACTGGTTTGTGAAAGGCGAGGAGAATTGGGAACTCATACCGTTTGTGGCAGAGCAAAGGGCCTACCGAGCGCGTCCACATTGCGATATCGACAGGGACTATGCCCGGCCCCTGCGGCGAAAGCTACAGGAGGAGATTCTTTGGCTCGAAGGTGAAGCTGAGATGACTCTCAGCTTCGACGGGCGCGTCCTCAGCATTAACTTCGACGGTCGTGTCCACGAAGTCGTGGCACGGGGCGATCGTTGGTCGTCATCCTTCCGGGTGCTTGCATCCCCTGAGACGAAATTACCCGCTCGGTTCAAGCGCACAAGGGTTGACGTGAGCGTATTCAATGGCTATCTCTCTTTTGGCGGGCTTCGCCTGGGGCAGTGTGAGGCGGTCTCGTGAGATTATTCGAAGCCGGGTTGAACGATGACCACCACTACCGAATTAAACGTTGAGCAGGCTGCGCCTGCGTGGTTGAGTGAGCTTGGGTGGTGTGCGCTGTTCCGGCAGCTGGTGAGCGGAGAGGTGCGGGTGTAAGGGGGGCGCGGGATGAATCAACACTGTCCAATCTGGGGAGCCGATTACACCGCAACCGTGTCCCTCATTAGCGGGAATAGAATTCAGGTAGAAGGTTCAGAGCGCACAACCGTTTCCTATTTTGTCGTGAGAGATGGCGCGGACCTTGAGCTTAGTCGCCTTAACACAGGCAAACGTGCCCAACTTACTACATGGCTCATTGACCACTACTCGAATGACGATGAGTTTCCCACCATAACGCGGGCGACCATCGACGGGATCAAGAGCCGTGAGCCACTTCCCATAGCGGGGCGTGCTGATCGACTCTTACGGTACATGGCGGCCCAGAGCCACATAGTAGGTAGCGATTTTAGCCTCAACAGCATAACGCCTGGAGTATTGGCGTGGTCAGAATCCATAGAGGAAAGGGAGGTTGGTTTTCTTATCCATGACCTTATGAAAAAGGGGTATGTGGACGCGAACGAAATGCAAGTTGGGCGTCAATATGGCACTTTCACAGTTCCGAAAAACGTGCGGGTCACTGTTGATGGGCATGAACATATTCGGCGCCAAAAACTGAATGAGGGAGCATCCCAGGCTTTTGTCGCTATGTGGCTCGACGACAAACTAAAGGGCGCTTACGACGGAGGCATTGCCCCCGCCATAAGTGACGCAGGTTACAGACCGTTTTTGATTACCCACAAAGAACACATCAATAAGATTGAAGACGAGGTTATTGCCGAAATCCGGCGATCACGCTTCATCGTCGCCGACTTTAGTCACGGCGAAGATGGGGCACGTGGAAGTGTCTATTACGAAGCTGGCTTCGCACATGGCCTAGGTTTGGATGTGATCTTCACATGCCAAGCAGATTCGTTTAACGATACACATTTTGACACCAGTCATTTCAATCACATTGTGTGGACCAATGAGAGCGAACTACGGGAAAGGCTAACCGCGCGAATTCGCGCTGCAATTGGGCAGGGACCCTTGAGGCAGATCGAGTCATGACCACCCTCCAGGAAGCTGATGTTGAAGAGGCTGCGCTTGCGTGGCTGAGTGAGCTTGGGTGGGGAGTGACGCATGGGTCGGATATCGCGCCGGATGGGCCGTCAGCGGAGCGCGCCGCCTTTGATAAGGTCGTGCTGGAGCGGCGACTCAAGGACGCGCTCGCTGAACTGAACCCCGGGCTGCCCGCCCCCGCCTTAGATGATGCGTACCGCAGGCTAACGCGGCCGGAAGGCTCCACGCTTGAGGTGCGCAACCGCGCCTTTCATCGGATGCTCGTGAACGGCGTCACCGTCGAATATCGGGATGGCGACGGACGAATTCGGGGTGCGCAGGCATTCGCCATCGACTTCGATAACCCCGATGCTAATGACTGGCTCGCCGTGAACCAGTTCACCGTCACGGAGAATCGGAACACACGCCGACCGGACGTCGTGCTGTTCGTCAACGGCCTGCCGCTCGGAATAATGGAACTCAAGAACCCCGCCGATGAGGAGGCCACCATCTGGACGGCGTGGCAGCAACTCCAGACGTATAAATCGGAACTGCCGACGCTGTTCTCCATGAATGAGGCGCTGGTGATCTCAGACGGCACACAGGCGCGCATCGGCACGCTGACGGCAGGACGCGAGTGGTTCAAGCCGTGGCGCACCATCGGCGGCGAGGTGCTAGCATCTCCCACCATGACTGAGTTGCAGGTGATGTTGCAGGGCGTCTTCGATCGGTGGCGTTTTCTCCGGCTGATTCGGGACTTCATCGTATTCGAGGACGATGGCGGGGCGCTCACCAAGAAGATGGCGGGCTACCACCAGTTCCACGCAGTGAACGTCGCGGTGAGTGAGACGCTGCGGGCGGCACAGCTACAACGGGAGGAGCTGTACGTCGCAGGAGTAGACGGCGGCTATGAATCAGGCACGAGGCCGGGCGGGGAGCCCGGAGACCGGCGAATCGGTGTCGTCTGGCACACCCAAGGCTCCGGCAAGAGTCTGACCATGGCGTTCTACAGCGGAGCAATCATCCGCGAACCGGCGATGGAGAATCCGACCATCGTCGTGCTCACGGACCGCAATGATCTGGATGACCAGCTCTTTAGCGCGTTCGCGCGGTGCCAGGATTTGCTGCGTCAACCGCCGATGCAAGCAGTGACGCGGGCGGACCTGCGGGACAAGCTCTCCATAAACGCTGGCGGACTGGTGTTCACGACCATCCAAAAATTCTTTCCCGATGAGAAAGGGGATGCTCATCCCGCCCTATCGGAGAGGCGCAACATCGTCGTCGTTGCTGACGAGGCGCACCGCAGCCAATACGATTTTATCGACGGCTTTGCGCGGCACATGCGCGACGCGCTGCCGAACGCGTCATTCGTCGGATTCACAGGAACGCCAATCGAGACGCGGGACGCCAACACGCGGGCCGTGTTTGGGGAGCACATCAGCGTCTATGACATCCAGCGATCAGTCGAGGACGGCGCGACGGTGCCAATCTACTACGAAAGCCGTCTGGCCAAGCTGGCGCTTGACGAACGCGAGAGACCGCAGATCGATCCCGACTTCGAGGACGCCACCGAGGGCGAGGAAATCGAGCGCAAGGAGAAACTCAAGACGAAGTGGGCGCAGCTGGAGGCGGTTGTCGGTTCCGACAAGCGAGTGAAACAGATTGCCACAGATATCGTCGAGCACTTTGAGCAACGACTGGAGACGCTGCAGGGCAAGGCCATGATCGTCTGCATGAGCCGCCGCATCTGCATCGATCTCTACGGGGAATTGGTCAGTCTACGGCCTGATTGGCACAGCGATGACGATGACAAGGGCGCCATCAAAGTTGTGATGACCGGTTCAGCCTCCGATCCGCCGGACTGGCAGCCACACATCAGGAACAAGTCACGGCGCGAGACGCTGGCCAAGCGATTCCGTAACGCCGACGACTCTCTACAGATTGTCCTGGTGAGAGATATGTGGTTGACGGGATTTGATGCGCCGAGCCTGCACACGATGTATGTCGATAAGCCGATGCGTGGTCACGGTCTAATGCAAGCCATTGCGCGAGTGAACCGCGTGTTCAAGGACAAGCCGGGCGGGCTGGTCGTTGATTACCTCGGGCTGGCGCAGGACCTGAAGAGGGCGTTGGCGTCATACACAGAGAGCGGCGGGCGCGGGGAGACGACGCTCGACAAGGCCGAGGCGGTAGCCGCAATGCAGGAGAAGTATGAGGTCTGTCTGGGGATGATGCATGGCTTTGATTGGTCCGGCTGGACGTCTGGCTCTGTACAAGAGCGGCTGAGCCTCGTTCCAGCAGGACAGGAGCGCATTCTTGCGCAGGAGGACGGGAAAGATCGTTGGCGCGCCGCAGTTCGAGACCTCTCCCAGGCGTTTGCGTTGGCAGTTCCGCACAAAGAAACGGAACGCATCCGGGATGATGTGGCGTTCTTTCAGCAAGTCAATTCGGCCTTGGTCAAGCGAGCAGAGACTGAGGCGCGGCCAGAGGAAGACTTGAATCTGGCCGTGCGACAAATCATCTCCCGGGCTTTCGCATCCGAAGGCGTCATGGATATCTTCGCGGCAGCCGGACTTGAGAAGCCTGATATCTCCATCCTTTCTGATGAATTTCTCGCGGAGGTGCGAGGGATGCCGCATCGGAACCTTGCGGTTGAATTACTCCAAAAGCTATTGCGCGGCGAGGTTTCCACGAGACGGCGCACGAATGTTGTGCAGGCGCGGTCATTTGCTGAGATGCTCGAAAAGACCCTGCGCCGCTATCAGAACCGCTCCGTCGAAGCGTCACTGATCATCGAAGAATTGATCGATCTCGCGAAGAAAATGCGTGAGGCGAACGCGCGGGGCGAACGGATCGGCCTCACTGATGATGAACTTGCTTTCTATGACGCTCTGGAGACTAACGACAGCGCAGTTAAGGTGCTCGGTGACGAGACGTTGCGAACCATCGCCCAAGAACTCGTGCAGACTGTCCGGAACAATGTGACCATTGACTGGACCGTGCGGGAGAGCGTGCGAGCCAGGTTGCGTGTGATGATTCGGCGGATTCTCCGCAAGCACGGCTATCCGCCCGACAAGCAGGAGAAGGCGACACGGACCGTACTAGAGCAGGCTGAAGTTCTATCAGAAGGTTGGGTGGCGGCATAGGCAGGCAGTCCAATTCGGGGGCCTCCTCAGAGTGCCACCTCCCACCTGAAAGTTCGCAGTATCATCCCGTTAGGCCCACCACCACCGCACCCACCATCCCGTCCGCCGTGGGTAGGTCCTCGCGTTTCGCTAAGGACTGCCCTCTACCTGGACTGTGACGATGTCTACGCCGTAGAACTTCTCGTGGCGCACGGCGGAGGCGTGGAATCTCAGCAGGCGGAGTGAGAGATCGTCGGCTGTCGGTATCGCGCCTTCGTCGGTCAGATATGCCAGCTGGTCCTCGATGTTCTCATGTTGCGTCGTTGCCACGAACTCCAGGTCCACTATTCTCCCCTGTGGCCGCGCCTTGATAACCAATCTCGGAGGGGCTGAGTTCTCGATGTCGTCCTGCTGCTCCTGTAAGGTGGCCAACGTCTCTTCGCCCGCGGCGCGCAGACGCAGCGTGGATGCCTCGTTCCACCGCAATCCGGACGCCAGGCCAGTGAGAAACTCATCGATTGCCGGGAGCGAGGTGTTCTCCAGCGTGACCTCAAGGCGCGACAGACGCGCGCCGAAAGATTCGAACAGGAACGTCATTCCGATCGCGACAACGGCCCCGATCGTAGCGCCGTTGCCCAGCAATCCGCCCATGACCTCGCCAAAGAGGTCCGCCATGATGGGGTGATTGTGCAGGCCAAGACCCAACGAACCTGCGAGCGCAACTATCAGGACGCGCTTCTGGTCCAGGCCGTCGCGAAGGATGGTCTGCAAGCCGCTGACGAAGAGCATGCCCATGGCGAGCATCAAGTACGCTCCTAACACGGGGCCGGGAATCGTCAACAGCAGGGCAGTGACCTTTGAGAAAAAGGCGAAGGCTACTATCACAACCGCCACGCCGATGCCGACCCGGCGCGCGGCGACTCCGGTGAGGCTGATCAATGAGAGGCTGAATGACGAATACGACATGGGCGGCAGAGTTCCGGAGATTCCGGCCAGCAGCATGCCGATGCCGTTCACGCTCACCATGCCCTGGATCTGGCGAAAATCGATCGCCCGTGGCTGTCGTCTCGAGCCCTGCTGGATCGCAACGCCGTCGCTGATCGTCTTGATTCCGATTACAAGCGTCAGAATCGCGAACGAGGGCAGAAGCGCCCAGAACTCTTGGCTAAACGTCAGATCAAATCCAAGCTCCGGAACCTCCGGGATGCCGAACCAGGCGGCGCGGCCGATTCGTTCCGTTTCGACCAACCCGAAGGCAACCGCGACCAGATAGCCGGCCACGATGGCGACAAATGGCCCCGCAAGACGCCACCGCCCCCTGGCACGCAAGGTCATGATGATCGAGACGATTACTGTTGCCGCGGCGATGAGTGGACCGGACGCATTGGGCGCGTTATCGGGCAGGTTCTGAATGCTGTTGAATGCGATTGGCAGCACGCTGACGGCGATCAACATAGTCACCGTGCCTATGACCACCGGCGTGAAGATTCGGCGGAACGTTGGCAGCCAGAATGCAAGACCAATCTGGATGACGCAGCAGATCACAAGCAGGCTCGCGAACATCGATGGTCCGGCGGCGGACATTGAGGCCGCCATGATTGCGATGAACAGCGCCGCCGGGGATGTGAGGACGATGTGTCCCCCGCCGAATCGCCAAACCTGGAACGACTGCAGCGCCGTAATCGCCGCTGTTATCAGCAACGCGGTGAACACGCCCCAGGCCAAATGAGTGTCATCGAGATTGGACGCCTGAATCGCCACCGCGACGTTCAGCACGGTCGGCGCAAGGATGAGCACCGCGCCCTGGGCCCCCACAATCAGAGTGACCCAGAGGGACGTGGCCTCTTCCGGCTCGAACTGTATCGGCAGCTCGGCGCTTCTTGAAGTCAAAATTCAGGTAATCTCCCTGCCAGAACTCTACCATTGAAGGTTGCTTTGTTCACAGATGTCGATTCCTGAGACTACCGGTGTGTTGTTATCTCGAGTTCCTCATTTGACGCCCAATGCGCAGAGGCTGTTCAATGGCCTAAACATAACGAATGGGGAGTTGACTATGCAGTTGGAAGGACGCCGGGTCATCGTTACGGGGGGCAGCCGCGGGATCGGCTTCAGAATCTCGGAACTATTCCTCGCGGAGGGCGCTCAGGTGCTGGCGGTGTCCCGCAGCTCCGCAAAGCTTGATGGGGCAAAGGAGCAGCTTCCTGCGCTCACAACTCTCGTCGCCGACGTCTCGGTGCCCACTGAGATTGACCGCGTCGTGTCGTGGGCCGAGAACGAGTGGGGCGTGGTCGACATCCTCGTGAACAACGCCGGTGTGCTTGATGAAAGTGAACGGGGTCTCACCCAGGGGCCCGACGACAGTTTTCTAACGACGATGCAGATCAACGTTCACGGGCCTTACTACTGCACCAAACGCATCCTGCCGCTGCTGCTGCGGTCAGAAGACCCACGAATCCTCAACGTCGGCTCCGGCTCCGGCATCCTTGGTCCTAACATGCGGGACTCGTACGGCGTGTCCAAGGCCGCCCTGCACGCGCTCACCCTCGCTACTGCCAACGAACTGAAGGGAAAGGTGTCGGTCAACGCCCTCGATCCGGGATGGGTGAGGACGGATATGTCTCCCAACGGGCCCCGCGACCCGCGCTGGTCCGCGGAGGGCGCATTGTCCATCGTCACAAGGTCCGACGGTCTGACAGGCAGGCTGTTCTACGGCAAGCGCATTCGAGCGTGGACGCCGCGCCCGACCGACTAGGGAAGGTTGCTCGGCCAACACGTGAAGCCGAATCAGCGGCAGGCCGGACTCCTTGGCACGTGACCTGCTGTAGTTGACGCCATACGAACACGTCCGTAGGCTACCCCCATTGACGCCCGTAGGTTGAACCGTTCGGGAGTACACAGATGGCCGTCAAAATCACCAGGGCACTTAGGAACAGACTCAGCAGCGGTGGTGTCGCACCGGCAATGCGTTCCTATGAAGACCGACACCATTCGGCACAGCGTGGCGAGTTGAAGAATGCCGCCGAGAGTCAAACTGACATCATCAGTCTCTACTATGACCTTGTGACCGATTTCTATGAGTACGGGTGGGGCAAATCCTTTCACTTCGCCCCGCGCACGCCCGGAGAGACCTTCAAGGCATCTCTCGTCCGCCACGAGCACCGTCTGGCAGACGCGCTTGAGTTGAAAGAGGGGATGACTGTCGCTGATCTTGGGTGTGGCATTGGCGGGTCAATGCTGGAAATTGCCCGCTATTCCGGTGCGAAGATCGTAGGAGTCAATAACAACAGCTATCAGTTGGATCGTGCCCGCAGTTATGCGAAACAGTTGGATCTTTCTCACCTGACAGAGTTTATCGACTGCGATTTCCTCAACGTGGATGCCCCGGACGAGTCGTACGATGCCATCTACTCGATTGAAGCCACTTGCTGCGCCCCGAACAAGACAAGCACCTACGGCGAGATACTGCGGCTCCTTAAGCCGGGCGCCCGTTTTGCCGTCTACGAGTACTGCATGACGGATCGGTTCGACCCCAATAATCCCCGCCATCTTAAGCTTAAGGCGGACATTGAGCTGGGCGGCGGCCTGATAAACATTGATGAACGCCAAACAGTCGATGATGTTCTGCACGCACTCGGTTTTGAGGTCCTTGAAACACGAGATCTGGCTGAGCAGTCGGGACCGTCCATCCCGTGGTATCAGCCGCTGGCCGGCAGTGGCCTATCCTTTGTTGGCTTCCGCAGTTCACGAATTGGACGGGCAATCACGCACGGCACGCTAAAGGCGCTGGAAGCGTTGCGCATCGCCCCCAAGGGGTCCGCCCGTGTCGCGCACACCCTCAACCTCTGTGCGGCGGCCATGGCGGAGGCCGGCCGCTTGGGCATCTTCACACCGATGTACTTCATCCACGCCCGCAAGCCGGACAAGCACGAACATAAGTAATCGACGCGACGTCCTTTTGTCGCCGCGCCGCGAAAACTACTCTGCGGACTCGCCCGTGTAGAACGCCGTCGTCCGGCTGGCCGCGGCGTGGGCGGCGTCGCTGTCCGTTCCCGCACTGGCTGATGCCTTTGCCCACGCTGCGCTGCAGTCCGCAATGAACGCCTTGCCCTCAGCCGTCTTCGTGAACGCGTCGTCCTCCGGCAGCGGCGCGTCCAGATGCTCAAGATGAATTGCGAGGCCCATCAGACCCATCTCCCAGCCGACGCCCGTTGCCCCCGCTCCATACTCATCCCAGTGGGGTGAGAGCAAGGCAGTGTGGGTAAGCGTCAGGCGCGCATAACCCTCAAGGTCCTCGACATGCACATCCACCCAACTGACATCCCCGGCGAACTCCCACGTCGCCGCGAAACGCGATACAGGCTCACAGGCCAGTATCTCGCCGCCCGCGTTCCCCTCGAGCTGGAATCGCCCACCGGCCTTGAGGTCGCCGCTGACGGGCAGAAACCAACAAGGGATTCGCTCCACGTTAGACACGGCATCCCACAACTCTTCTGCCGACGCCTCAAAGCTGCGTGAAAGGGTGATTGCCGCAGCTGCCTTTCCCTCCCGCTCCGTGTACTCCACGGAACGCTCCACCGCGTCAAGATGCCCCTGAAAATCGAAATCCATCACGATCCTTTATCGAAAGTTATGTCTGACCTAAGATAGCGCCATGGAGTTCCACGCGGCGATCGTTGTCGTTTTCCTGCTCTACTTCCTGACGCTGATCGCGATTGCTGTCTTCCGCGCGAGCCAGATGCGCGAAATGACAGACTACGTGCTGGCGGGGCGGCGCATGGGCAGCTTCACGTCCGCCCTGAGCGCCAGCTCGTCATCGACCAGCGGCTGGACGATGCTTGTCTTTCCTGCCCTCGCCTTTTCTGAGGGCGCAGTGCATCTGTGGACTGTGGTCGCAATGGTCCTGGGCTCCTGGTTCACCTGGACGATTCTTGGAGCGCGGCTCAGGCGGTACACCATCGCCACGGAATCCCTGACGCTGCCAGACTTCTTTGAAAAGCGCTTCGGAGATACAAGCGGCATGCTCCGCGCGCTGATTGCGGTACTCACCATCTTCTTCATCATGTTCTACATCAACTCCGGCCTTATTGCCGGAGCAAAGCTGCTGGAAACGGTCTTCGGCTCTACACACAACCAGGGTGTATTGATCACCCTGTTCGCAGTCACTTCCTACACCTTTATCGGTGGTTTCATGGCCGTCTCAAGGACGGACGTCGTACAGGCGTTGGTCATGCTGGTCAGCTTCATCACCTTGCCGCTTGTCCTGATCGCCAACACGGCTCAGCCATTTGGCGGCCTTGGTGGCGATGGGTTCCTGAATCCGTTTACGGGCACCGAGGGTGAAGTCATTGGCGTGGTCTTCCTGCTGTCGACCGCCGGATGGGGGCTTGGCTCGTTCGGTTCCCAGCGTATTCTGCAGCGATTCATGGCCGTGGAAAGCGAGCAGAAGATCAACCGGAGCCGGAACATCGGAACGCTCTGGATCATCCTCATCTTTTCGTTTGGCTTCCTGTTTGGGCTGGTAGCACAGCCCGCCCTGCAGGAAATTGGCGTGATTGGCTCACTGGTGGGTGACGCGGGTGAATACGACCCGGAGCGTGTCTATTTCGTCGCGTCGGAGGCATTCTTCATCCCCCTCTTTACCGGCTTGCTCCTCACCGGCGTCGTGGCGGCAATCATGAGCACGTCGGACTCCCAACTCCTGCTCGGTTCCGCCATTGCCACCGATGACCTGCCTGCCGTCAGGCGCTACGCAGCGCGGATAGAATCCGTCCGGATGCTTGGGGCGTCCGGCAAGGTATGGCTCGGGCGGCTTATGCTTCTCATCATCGGCGCGGCTGCCGGAGCATCCGCCATCATCGCGCCGGACTCCATCTCCAGCCTTGTTGCCTATGCATGGGGAGGCATGGGGGCGGCATTCGGCCCCGCAATCATCCTTGCCCTGTATTGGCGACGATTCAATCTCTGGGGCGCGACAGCCGCGATAATTGCCGGCGCCGTTACCGTTACAATCTGGCAATTCAGTTCCGGCGGTCCCTGGGGCATGTTTGATATGGCAATCGCCGCCGCCCCCGGCTTCATAACATCCTTTGCCGCCGCCTGGCTGGCCACGCGGCTCACCGCCCCGCCGGACGATTCCATCACGGAACAGTTTGATCGTGTGCGCGCAGGCCCGGTGGACACTGCTGGTGTAGCAGGGCTCTGACATGGAATCCACTGAGAGTAAAGCAGAGATGCGGCGCATCGCCATCGTTGGGGCGGGTATCTCCGGCTTGGGCGCAGCGTGGGGATTGAGCCACCACCCGGACAGGTTTGATTTCCGAGTCTTTGAAGCCCGTGATCAGATTGGTGGCAATGCGGTAACAGTCGATATGCCGCAAAATGACGGCAGCTCCGTCCCGTTTGACATCTCCGTCACCGCCCTCATCCCGTCTGTTTACCAGCATGTGCTTCTCCTGATGCAGAGGTTTGGCATAGACATGCTCGAAACACGTTTCAGCTATAGCGTGAAATACGGAGACGGAAGCTACGCGCACGACTTTGATTCCGATCTCAGGCAGGAATTAGCGCCCGACATAGCGAAATTCCAACGACTGCTCCGTCGTCTCCACCGCTTTGGGCGGTTGACCCGTTCCCGCTCACGGCTCCTCAATGCGCTCAACCCGTACAACTACATCAGCATGGGACGGGTGCTCAAGCTGGGCAGGTTCTCCGATGACTTCAAGTACAAGATTCTCAAGCCCATGTTCGTCAATTTCCTGATGGCGACGGATGTATTCGCCATGCCTGCGTCTCTCTTCGCCCGGTACCTCGAATTCTTCGACATCGAGAGGGCAACAACGATGCAGACATGGGACCAGGGCACCCGCCGCATCTACGAGAACCTGTCCCTCGAGTTTCGGGACAAGATCTATCTCAATCGTCCCGTCCGAAAGGTGTATCGGCAGGCCTCCGGCGTGGTCATTGAGGACGAGAACGGTTCCCGAGAAGAGTTCGATGACGTGATCCTCGCCTGCAACGCGAATCAATCATTAGCAATCCTTGACGAACCCACGCGCCTTGAGCGCTACATCCTCTCGTCTGTCCGCTACGATTCCTCGCTCCACGGCGACGCCGTTGTCCACGCTGATTCCTCGGTGCTGCCGGATGATGATATGAAGGCCTTGGAGACGCGGAGCAACTACATCGAGCAGTACGGCGAGAGGCCGGACAACTACCAGATCACGTACATCATGCATAATCAGCAGCCGTGGGCGAGCGGCTCCGATAAGCCTTGCCTCGTGACGTACAACGCCGTCAGTCCCATCGATGAGGGAAAGATCGTCAAGACGATGTCGTTCCAACACATCATCCACGACGTGCGGCATATCGCCCTGCTCGTCACCCTCTTTCGTTTTATCCAGGGCAAGAGACGAACCTGGCACTGCGGCGCGCATACACTCGTCAACAGCCAGGAAACGTGCTTTGTCACTGGGCTCGCTGCCGCGCGGCAGCTCGGCGCGGACTATCCCTTCGACGATGAAGAGGCGAGGCAGGTGTTCAACTATTACGGAAACATCATGTACGGCCGTCGATTCAGAAAGGTCAGGCGCGGCGCTCAAAGCGTATAGCTCATTTGTTGAAGCTATACGCGCCAACGTATACTGGTAGGTGGCACCCAATCTGCGTATGGCGCAATGATGGCCGGAGACTATAGCCAATGACGGTTGCTGCTGACGGCGCGGAGACACAGACTCTCAGCCTGCCGGAAGAACTCATTCTGATCCTCCTCAATGAGGAGGACGGTTACTTCCACCAGGTGCCTGGCTGGAACCTCAACTGTGTTGTCGTTGGCGCGGCCATTGCGGAACTGTCCCTCTTGGGCCGCATCGATACTGATCTTGAGTCGCTCATCCTCGTCGACAAGACGGATACGGATGACATTGCGCTGGATACCATTCTTGACGAAATTGCCTCCGAATCTGAGCAGCGAAGTACCAGATACTGGATTGAACGCCTCGCGCCGCTCGCAGAGACCATCATCGACGATACCCTTGCCCGTCTGGTCAGGATTGGCATCCTTCAACACCATGACGGCGATTTCTGGACGATGGCTCGCACATCGCGCGGCGTCGAATTTGGCGGCGGCGAATGGAGGGACACGGCAGCTGAATTCGTCAGGAACCGCATCGTCAGGGTCATTTTCAGCGACGAGATTCCTGAACCGAGAGATATCATTCTCATCTGCCTGGTCAATACGTGTGACGTGTTTCGCTTCATCTTCCCCATCGAAGAAGAGGAGGAAGAGCGGATAGCGCAGATCTCCAGGATGGACGTAATCGGCCGATCCATCGCGGAGGCCGTTTCTCAGAACCTTGCCGGCCCTCTGCTTCGCCGGTCAGGACTGGCCAAGAAGATCCCGACCGTTTCCCTGAGAAAGCTGTTATTCAATAAGCATCTGAGAAGCGGGAACATTCCGGCGCTGTTCGGAAAACTGGCCGAGACGTATGGCCCCGTGTTTCAGATCAAGCCCCCATTCATGAAGCCCCTCGTGTTCCTGGCCGGACCCGCCACAAACAGGTGGGCGCATCGGCAGGGGCGCATGTACCTGCGGGCCAGGGACTACTTCCATAACTTTGAGAAAGAATACGGGGCGGCAGGTGTGCTCCCCTCCCTGGATGGCGCGGATCACTTCCGCCTGCGGAAATCCCTGCAGCCCGCATATTCCCGCACTCGACTTGAAGGTCAATTGGACATGGTCTATGACAATGCCCGGGCGTTCATGTCGAACTGGAAGGTCGGAGACGCTCTTCCTGCCAGCAATACGTCGCGAATGATGATCAACGCCCAGGTCTCTCCGTTCTTCGTCGGCGTCGATTCGCAGGACCTCATTGGTGATCTCGCCACGTATAAGGAACGGGTACTCAGCGTTCACGTCATGAACGTCATGCCCAAGATCATGCTGAAGACGCCGGGCATGAGACGACGAGCGAAACTCATTGATCGGCTGTTGGAGCGAGTGCAGGGTGTGCATACGCCGGCACAACGAGCGGGACAGCCTCGTGACCTCGTCGATGACTACCTCAGCCTCCATGCGAGCGATCCGCAGTTTATACCGGAATCCAATCTGCGCTTCGCTTTTACCGTAGCCCTGGTTGCCAGCGTTTATCTCGGCGATATGATGAGCTTCTGCCTCTACACCATGGCGGCTAAGCCTGAACTCCACGCCGAGCTTCGGCGCGAGGCTGATGCCCTGTTCGCGAACGGCGATCCCAAAGGGGATGACATCACCCTGGAATCCGTGGACTTTACGCATCGATTCATCATGGAATGCATGCGACTCTATCCCATCGTTCCCATGTCGCTTCGTAACGTGATGAACACCTGTGTTGTTGAAGGCTTTGAACTGCCCATCGGAACGCGGGTGCATATCGCGCAGACCGCCGCGCATTACATGGACGATGTCTTCCCGGACGCCGACAAATTCGATATTGACCGTTACCTGGCGCCCCGCAATGAGCACCACAGCCCCGGTTATGCCCCCTTCGGCCTGGGCACGCACACCTGCCTCGGCAATCGCCAGATGGAGTTGCAGCTCACAGTCAACTTGCTCATGATTGCTCGCCACTTCACCTTTGACGTCTCCCCGGCGAAGTTCAAGGACAACCTCAAAATCACCGCGCTTCCGTCACTGAAGCCGCACAAGAAGCTCAAGCTTGTTGTAACGGAGAGACGCGAACTCTAGGCTTCGGCCTCGTGGCGTCGATGCACCGCATCGATTTCCAGGTCCAGTTCCTCCGCCCATCGTTGCGCCGTTGATCGAAGCCGCACGTTCTGATATGCGCCCCAGACCACCATTGCCGGCAGAACCAGCAGAACCGATACGATCAGCGAATAGACAATGGTAATCGTCGCAGTGATGCCAAACTGCTGAGACGCGGTAAGTGGCGCGGCTATCAGCACACCGAATCCCATGCCGGTGGTCATCGCGGAACCCAATAGCGCTGAACCTGTTGTCGACAATGTGCGAATCGCTGCCTGTTCCGGGTTGCGCAGTTGGGAATACTCCTCACGATAGCGGTGAATGATGTGGATTGTGTAGTCCACGCCGATACCAATTGATAACGCAGTGATGATGGATGTGATGAGCGAGTAGGGGATATCCAGCAGCCTCATTGTGCCCAGCACGCAGATAAGAACCAGCACGATCGGCCCCACCGCGATGACTGCGAGGGCAGGCTGGCGCAGCGTGAGCCAGAAGAAGATGGCCAGGATGGTCACTGCCACCGCAGCGGTTGTTCCAATCGCCTCCGTCTGTCGACTTGTTATCTGATCACCGACCGCCACCGAAACGATGGCCAGGGACGTCACAATGATATTGTCGTCTTCGCCGAGCCAGAGTTCCTCAAGTTCCGCCTGGAGCCTGCCCAATCGCGGTTGGTCTTCATTGAACACCAGGAATTGGAGCAGTAACAGGTCCATCCCGTCAGGATTGTTGACGATGAATTGCGAGAGCTCAGGCTCCCTGATCAACAGTTCATCGACAAACTCCTGCATTAGCACGGGATCAAGCTCTACGCCGGGGGATGCTCGCTCAAAGAGCGCCGCCAACTCTGCGTCGTAATTGTCGCCTGGTTCACCGCTGTCGTTAGTCCAATCATGCACGATGTCTTCAAACGATTTCTGTACAGGTTCCGCCGCTGACGATGGGCGCGTGCGTTCGTCTTCGAACGGGTTTGTCAGATCATGGAGATTCAGGAGCGTACGACTGTCTGTTATCTCCGCCGTCACAAGTAGGCTGGCCAACTCTGTCGAGCCGCCGACGGCCGCGTCGAGGGTCTCAAGGTTCTCAAGAACTGAGCCGTCATTGGGCAGGACGTCTCGTATGCTGAATTCCGATTTCAGTCCTGTCGCGAAATACCCCATCACGACCGTTACGGCAAGGACGCCGACGATATACGGAGCGGGCCGCCGGGTAACTTCCCTGCCCAGAATTTCCGCTATCCGTGAAACGCCCGGTACCGCGTTCGATATTGCGCGCGTCGGTGGCAAGCTGCCTCGTGATTCGCGGCGTCGGTCAATGATGGTTCGTCCGGCCGGAATCAAGGTCAGCATGACGATCAGGCTCAAGCCGACGCCCATGGCGGCAACGACGCCAAAGTCCCCGATCACCGCAATCGGAGAGAAGAGCGAAGCCAACATGCCGGCCATCGTCGTAACCGCGGCCAGCGTGAGTGGAATCGTCACATTCCGCATACCGGCCCGGACAGCCTCGCGAACCGGCAGCCCCTCGAGGCGCTGCTCCCTGTAATGCGAAATCGTCTGCAGGGCATAGTCCACGGTGAGGCTGATGATGATGACGGGGATAAGGGTAGTAAGCGAGCTGGGCGGGCCAATGATCCGCAGTGCTTCCGGTAGTGGCGATTCAGGCCCAAGCCATCCCTCCGCGCCCACGACCCATGTGATGGACAGGACAAGCCCCGTCAGTGACAGGAACGTGTCTGCTATTGAGCGGGTAAAGACAAAGATCAGTGCCGGGATAAGCACCAACGCCAGAAGGATCAGCGGCGCCATCCCTTCTTCCGTTGCCTTCTCATACTCTTCCTGGATAATCGCCGGTGAAAGGAAGCTAATACCAAATGGACCTTCCGACTCATTTGCCAGTTCGTCTATCCGAAATTCGGCCTTGGAGGCGCTGTCGTCCGCCGTGTTGATGAGCCGAATATTCCCGATGGCAATCTCCGTGCCGTCCTTATCCACGCCGGTCATCGCGGAGAGAGCCTCCCCGATCCCGGGAACGTCGCGGGCGGCATCAATCTGCGCTTGCGTTACTGCCCCAAGGTCATCAACTTGCAGGATGGCTTTTACAAATGAAGACGGAACGATTATCGAATCCGTAGGAGTCAGGACGTCACGGACAAGTGGATCGCTTGCGATGTCGCTGGCAAGAGCGTCCATTTGGGCCAGGCTGTCGGGCGTGAGCGTCTCGCCACGGAAGATCAATGTGCCGGCAAGAACTTCACCCGAGTCTCCGAAATGCTCCTCGACATCTTCCGACGCCTGGACGAGCGGGTGGTCCGGCGGGAGGAATGCGAGGCTGGCGCCTTCTGTCGGCGGTGCGCGGAAACCCGCGCCGTAGGCCAGCGCCACTGTCACAAGGAGAAGCAGGGCGATGGTTATCCATGGCCGCGCGGTCACAAGCCGACTAAGATTGCCTAGCGCCGTATACATGTGGGATACGCCCCCTCCCCGGAAGGCTCACTGCTCGAATGAGCGTGGCCGGCTGATCTCCGGCCGAAGTGGATGCCTATTGTGTCGCCTCGCTTGCCGTTTCGGGGGGTGTCGGTGCTGCTGTCTTCGTATTAGGGTAAAACTGTTCGCAATACCTGCGAAAGGGCATGATGTCCCCGTCAAGCCTGAAAAGTCGCGGTCGTGAGCGATATTTCTTGCGGTTCCAGATAATGACGTCCTTCTTCACGTCCTGGATCTGGTAGGCCGCAATGAACTTGTTCATAAGGGGCGCGCGAAACTTTCTTGGGAGGAAACCCAACCCAACCAGCAAGCGCCTGGGGCTCGTGATTTCCTTTACTTGCGAGAACAGCGTCACCTCCACGTTCGTGCCATCAATCGGTGTTGCAAGCACCCAAAGGCGTAGGTCCATCCCGATCGAGTGCTCCCGCACCTCCACAAACGAGACTCCAAGTCCATAAACGAATGTGGAAGCTGAGATATCAAACGTGACATGTGCAAATCGCGTGATTGGCTTTCTGGACTGGAAATCGAACCGGCTCTCCAGCCGATGGCCTTCAATGACAAGGGGGGCAGTACGACTAACTCCGCCAAATCCGTGAACATAATTCAGGTGCGAATAGTCGACTGAATTTTCTGTCGTCTCCTGCGGATGCCCGGCAAATCGGACACTCTTTCGCTCAAGGAAACTCCAGCCTTGAGTGTCCTCCTGTTCATCCGGCATCGGCCATTGTGGCGGACGCCTGTCGATGCCCCACCATCCGAAGATCAAGCCCACGCGCTCTTCGATATGGAACATGCGCAGCCGCGCCGTTGGGGGAGGATTGGTGTAGGGAGTGGAGATGCACTGCCCCGTTGCGTCGTACGTAAACCCGTGAAACGGGCACACCAGGCACCCGTCTACGACTCGTCCGCCTACTTCGGGCGCAAGGTTCGCACCCAAATGTGGGCAGTGTGCTTCCGCGACGCAGATCGCCCCTTCGCCGTCAACCCAGGCGATGATTTCCTCGCCCATCCACGTTCTGCTGACCAGCTTGGCCTTCTCGATGGCCTGGCGTGTTTCGATGAAATACCAGCCCTCAGGGAACGGCGATAGCGGAACATCCTCCGGTTCCGCGAGTCGTGCAGTTGTCATCTGCCATCACTCCCTATAGGTGGTCCCAAGGCGACGACGGATCGGCCAAAACACCCGCTCAGAAGGGGTGGGACGACACACGCGCCCCTTCACTAAAAGCACATTTACTCTACCACGTTGGCGCTGCGTCTGATGATTGCTCTGCTTGCCGTTCCGTCTCCTCAACGTCTGCAACCTTCATCAGCAGCGCGGGCAAAATCGCCAGCAGAGAAACGAACCCTGCAATCATGAATAAGTTCTGGAATACAGTCACGCCCGCCTCGAGGAGTGGCGCTTGCGTCTCTTCAAACGACGCGCCGATTGTCACGTCCGCCGTCAGGCTGTAGAACCGCTCGATCCCCCATGCGGACAGGGCCGAAAGCCCCAGTGCCATGCCGACCATGCGCGCCGCTGTCACCAGCGAGGCTGCCGCTCCCCAATAGTGACTCGGCGCGGCGCTCAGGGCCGTGACGCTGATGGGAGGCAGAACCAGTCCGAATCCGAGTCCGGACAGCACAAGAGGCGCCGTTAACCGGAACTCCTCCACCTCCGTTCCCCACCCGCTCATGAACAACAGCCCTATGCCGATGAACGCCAAACCGGTGACTGTTACGGGGATTACGCCCGTCCATCGCAGGATGTACCCGCCCACAATCGCCCCCGGCGGAATGGCTGCCGTTAACCGCACTAGATGGAGTGCGCTTTCCCAGTCCTCCTTCTCCATCACCGTGTTTGCCATTAACGGAACGGCGACCAGCGCGATGACTAGGGAAACGCCCACCATGAACTGCGTCACGTTGGCGGACACGAACGCTCGAGATTTGTACAGGAATGAGGCAAACAAGGGCTGGACTGTGCGCCGTTCAAAGAAGATGACCGCGATGACCAGGACGACTCCCAGCCCAAGGATTGCGTAGGGCAGGATTGAATCAAATGAGAAGATCGCGCGTTGAGACAAAGCAATCGCTATAGCGGTAAGCGCCGCGCCCACCGTTATTGCCCCCACGTAGTCCATCCGTGCCTGTGGGTTGGCCTGGTTTCGCAGGATAGCCATCAGCGCGATGAGCAACAGGCTCTGTGGGATATCCAGCCAGAAGATGAACCGCCAGCCGACCCACTCGATGAGCGCTCCACCGTACAGCGGCCCCAGCACGGATCCCGCTTCGGCGGAAGCGGCCACGAGTCCAAGCGTGACGCCCCGCTGCTTGGGGTCCACCGCCGCCACCGCCATCGCCAGTCCGATGGGAACCGTGGCCCCGCCGCCGACCGCCTGAATGACGCGCGCCGTCACGATCCATGTAAAGTTCGGTGCCAGCGCCACGAGCAAGGACCCAACGGCAAAGATGAGCAGCGCAATCTGAAACATCCTCACGCGGCCGTACACATCGGACAGCCGGCCCGCCAATGGCATGGCAACCGTGTAACTAACCAGATATCCCGTGATGATCCATGAGGCTGTGTCGAGGTCGGTCAGCGGGATTTCGAGTTCCAACATGACGGTCGGGAGCGCCGCCACCACCACCGTCTGATCCAGCGCAGTCGAAAAGACACCAAGGCAGATGATCGTGATGATCGCTGTCTGCGAAGTGCCCAGGGAGGAGAGGCGGGCCCGGGTGCTATTCACGATCCGCCGGGCTAACCCGGAAGTTGAATGTCAACCGGTTCGTCGTATTTGGAGAGGATGATGAGACGGCTCGTGCCCGCTCCGTCGTCGTTGAACACATTGCCCACTATCCTGATCTGACGCAGGCTTTGATCCTCTGCGTCGACCCACACCGTTAGATCGATTGGGTGCCCGGAATCCGCGGACGTGATGAGATCCCCGAGATCTTCAGAGACGAGATCCCCGTCAATCCTGATGGTCTCGATGCCGTTGACCGTCTCCCGCCCCGTGAGCTCAATGTTCTGGATCTTGGGCAGCAAGTCGCTCAACGTCATGCCCAAACCGGTGAAATTGAAAGGCACTTGGTCAAGGGGCAGGGGATTCCACGGCGCGCCTGATGCGAACTGCATCATCGCCGAATCTCCCACCGCGATGATACCGATCTGCACGAATCCCAGGACGGGAGACTCAACATTCACCAACAGGTCCGTGCGATCCGGCGCTTGCACCGTCCCGTCCACGCTCTTGAGTGTCTGCTCAAAGAATTTTGTTCCGGATTCCATCTCATCAATCATCTGGAACCGAGCCGTTTCAAAAGAAAGCAGGTGCTCGCTTGTACGCTCAAGAACCTCGTCAAGCGTCAACTCAGGCTCAGGCGTTGGGTCGGGGACTCCGCAACCGGAGGCCGCTAGAAGTAGCAACCCTAGCGCCAGGACGGCGCCTGCCAACCCGCGGCGAATGAAACCGAACGCACCCATTAGTTAGTCTCCGTGGCGATGTGTCTCAAGAGAACCCAAAGCGAGCGGCGACGCTTCATTGCCGTATCATAGCATTCGCAAAAATCCGGACGCCCCTCCATTTGCTGCGCTTGATATACTGCCGTCGTAGTGAACTATCAACCACAGGGTAGCCCCTGTGCCCTAAGATCCTCCACGCCCCAGACTCCGGGAGCGACCAGGTAAAGCGGGTTAAGGGATGAAGCCATCCGTAACTCTCCAGGACATCCGCCAGGCGCAAAGCACCATCTCTCATCTGGTGCGCAAAACTCCTGCGCTATCCGCGCGCTCGCTGAGCGCTTTGGCGGGGAGTGAACTTATTCTCAAGGCCGAGAACCTGCAAAGAGCAGGCTCCTTCAAAGTCAGAGGCGCTTCAAATAGAATCGCCGCCTTGAGCCCGGACCAAAAGGCCAGGGGTGTCATCACTGCCAGCGCGGGCAACCATGCCCAGGGAGTCGCTCTGGCCGCAGGCAATCTGGGCATACCCTGCACAGTTGTCATGCCGATAGGGGCCTCCCTCCCAAAGGTAGAGGCCACGCGCGGCTACGGCGCAAACGTCGTTCTCGCAGGTGAAGACTTCGATTCGTCACAGGAACATGCCCGGCAGATCATGCGGGAGAACGACCTTACATTCATACACGCATTCGATGACCCGGCCATCATCGCGGGGCAGGGGACGATTGGGCTGGAAATACTCGACCAGGTGGATGATCCGGGCACGATTGTCGTACCGGTAGGCGGCGGCGGCCTGATATCCGGCATCGCCGTGGCGATAAAGGAAACCAGGCCCAACGTCAGGGTAATTGGAGTGCAGGCAGCGGCGTCCACGGCTGTTGTCGACTCGTACAAGGCCAACCGGCACTTCACTGCAATGCAGGAGGCCACCGTAGCCGACGGCATCGCGGTCGGCACCCCCGGGGAACTCACCATCCCGTTGGTGAAACACTATGTGGATGACATGGTCGTGGTGGAAGAGGAAGAGATCACCCAGGCGATGATGCTCCTCCTGGAGAGGAGCAAGCTGCTCGTCGAAGGGGCCGGCGCTGTAGGTCTTGCAGCGGTGCTGGGAGGAAAAATCCGGAGCGCCGGACAGAGAGTGGTGGTGGTGCTAAGCGGCGGCAATGTTGATTCCCACCTGATCGCGCGCGTGGTGGAGCACGGATTGGCGCACGCTGGGCGCTACCTTGTGTTCAAGGTCATGGTGGAAGACCGTCCCGGTCAGTTAAACCGACTGCTGGGCATCATTTCCGAGAGTGAGGTTAACGTGTTGGACATTGGTCACCTCAGGCACGCCCCGACAGTCCACTTGGGTCAGGTAGAGATTCAACTCACTGTCGAGACCAGGAACTCCGATCACTCTGGGGAAGTATTGGAGAAGCTGCGCGCCGCAGGGTACTCCCCGTATGAGAGCGATACTTCCGTGAGCCTCCCCCCACATCCCGGATTCAGGCCGAACTCGCAGACCTGATTTCCGGTCACCCTCCAACAGCCGCCTAAACGCGCAGCTCTAGTCTGGGTTTCAGCAGGGGGTCGGGCACGTCGGTTTCACGCATGAACTCAACCAGAAACCGGTGGAGTTCCTTTGCTTCGTGGGTGTGCGTCCCTATCACGTTGTGTTGCTGCTGGGGGTCTGATTCAAGGTTGTAGAGTTGAGACACTCCCGGGTCAGTGCTGTATAGCAGGCTCCAATGTCCCGCCGTGATGGTCGTGACCGGAGGATCCTTGAGGTCTCGCAAGAAGTTGTCCACAGATTGGACCGCGTCCCCCGGATTGGCGAATGGGATGCTGCTGATCACATAGTCGCGTCCTGATCGCGTGGCATCGCCCAAGGCAGGCGCAAGCGAGCGGCCCTGGACGAAGTCGGGGATGTCCATGCCCAGCAGGTCAAGCACCGTGGGCATGACGTCGATGGCGGAACTCAGGCCGCCGTACATGCCGGGAGAAACCCCGGGAGCACGGATGAGAAGAGGCAGATGGACAATCTCCTCAAATAGCGGAGAGTAGCTCCACCGCGAACCCGGTTCGTCGTATGGCCGAAGCGTTCCGTCCGGGTACATGTCAGAGCTCATCTTGCCGAAGAGGCCGCCATGCTCTCCGAAATAGAAGCCATGGTCAGAGGTGAAAATGACGACCGTTTTTTCGGCGAGTCCCATATTCTCGACGGCCTTCAAAAGGTAGCCCACCCAGGTATCGACCATCGTGATCTCGCCGCAGTAGGCGGCGTGTCCCTTATGCAGCTGCGCCTCCGTATAGCCGGGCACATCATGCCAATTGCCGTAGACCGGGAGCACCAGCTCGCCGTCGTGGTCAGGCATGTAGAGTTCCGTGTAGTAGGACGGGGCATCCCAGGGTTCGTGGGGATCCCATGTGTCCACATACAGAAAGAAATCTTCCTTGTAGTGTTTCTCCAGCCACTGCATGGCGCTCATGAATGTCTTCGGCGCGTTCCTGTCCGATTCGGCGCGCCACCTGTCCCTGATATCCAGTGCCTCATTGTGATAGCCGGTTTCCGGAATCAGCGACCAGAGCGTGTCTTGTCCGGTGTTCATGAAGAATGTCTGAAAACCGCGGTCGTAGTTCATCCCGTCCCGGAGGTAATAGGGCGTGTCCACAGACGCGGCGGTGTGAAGGCCATTCCCGGCCAATGTTTCTGCCAAAGTCGTTACGCCGGTGGGAAGCGGCTCCCAACCCATGAAGGACATCGTCCATCGACCTGTCTGGTGGTCTGCCCGGGTCGGCATGGTGGGGAAACCGGCGGCGTAGTGAGCGTCGAACCTGACGGACTCGGCCGCCAATGCATCCAGGGATGGAGTGCGTATGCGCGGATTTCCGTATGCGCCAATGTGATCTCTGCGGAAACTATCGGAAACTATCCAGATGACATTCATTAGGGCCCTCCACGTGATGCTCCCGCTGAGCGAATGTATCACAGGGAGACGGACTCCTGAGGGCATTAGACCGGTGAAGATGTCTTACAGCGCGCCCCCAGAGGCAAATGCCCCTGTGGGGCTCTGTAACGCATACCATCCAATTAGTCGTGCAGCTCAGCCCGGAGGACGGTGGGCGGCGCTAGTGGCAACTTACCGTCGTCTCCGCCATATCAGGAACCCGCCCAGACTCAGGAGAATGCCCACAATAACCAGGGGCAACAGAAACGGACCAACATTAACGACGCCGGTCGATTCTGGCGTCGCTGTTGGGGTGATTGACGGAATAGGCGTTGGTTCCGCCTCCGCCGTTGGAGAGACGACGGTAGCGGTCGCGACTTGCGTAGGCGTCGGGCTCGGGACCAGTGTAGGTGTCACCGTTGGCGTGGCTGTATTGGTGGGGATAGGTGTGGGCGATGGTGTTGGTGTCTCAGTCGGCGTTGGCGTGGGGGTTGGCGTGGGTGTCGGCAAGGCGATGCCGCAGGTAGCTGCATCGTCGGCCAGGAGGAACGCCGGTGACCAATTGGAAACCGGTGTGCCGTCCGATCCGCCCGCGAGAAGTCTAACAGTGAGAGTGACTTTGCCAATGTGTGACCAAAGCCTTTGCCAGAGTTGTAGCTGATTGAGTCGAATACCGGAATCATCGGTACGCAAAAACTCAGGCCTAAGGTCCAGATACACTCTGTGCAGTGACGTCAATTTGCGGAACTCTAGCGTCATTGGAGTGGACGTATCCAGCCCCTCTAGTGCAAGTTCAAGAGTTTTTTCGTAGTCCCGGAAGGAACTGCGCATAACGCAGTAGGGCGGGCCGGGATTTACTGACTGAATCGAGACGGGATACGACGGGGTCGGTACTTCAGCGACATCCGGCTGTGTGGATTCTTCCGGAGCTGTATTACCAAACGGATTCTTGTAGATGAGCACTCTTGCGCGATTGATGTCGCCGACGTAAAGGTTGTCGTTATCGTCGAATGTTGCCGTATAGGGCATCGAGCCAAAGTCGTAGAGGAAGGAAGACGGGAGTGTGTCTGAGCCAAGAGGATTGTCGTAAACCCCCACAAATCTGGGTCCGACGTAAGCGTTGTATCCGACGACCATCCTGTTTGTGCTGTCAAACGCTGTCTCCCAGGTTGCCGCCGCAAGGTACCCCCGTATCCGGCCATCGTATTGGCCAAAGACGGCACGTGGCTCCCATGGATCAACCCACAGGCTCGTCAGGCCCTCCACCGCGCGGCTAAAGACCTTGGTGGCAGATGGGCCGAAGAGGGGCTTTTCATTCCCTGTCGGCAAGGAAGCTGCTGAGAAAATCAGAAGACGCCGATTTCCTTCTACCTCCAGGGCGTGATCTGAAACAAACAGGTTCCCCTCATTGTCAATCGACAGGGCGCCGGGGAAGCAGAGTACATCCCGATTCCGTCGGCTCTCGATATCGGGCGATCGGGCGGCCGGGAATCTTCCCCTGTTGCACTCAGTGGCGCCTGCATCCGCCTGGCCCAGTACCACATCCACAGTAGGATTGGTCAGAGGATCACGTAAGCGAACAACGCGGTGGTTATCTGTATCGCTCAACCACAGAAATTCGCCTCTGCCGACCGGAGCAATTCCGTCGATACTGTGCCCCAGAGTCAAGCTTTCCTCAGTTCCGAGGACCGGAAAAGTGGCTTGATTCTTCCAGACTGTGTAGAGAGGAACCGAGTACTCGGACAGCGGGAGCTGGTATACGTCCATATAGAAGACTCCCTCGAAACCCAGCACCCACAATCTACCTGCATCATCCGTCTTGATCCTTCCACAGCAATATTGCCACTCTCCCACCGCCGATTCGTCCCCGATGACCCCATCGGCAGGCTGGCCGTTCGTCAACGTGTCCAAGCCGTTCCAGAACATTAACCTCCTGATATCAGACACAACCAGTTGATCATTCCAAGTCGCGATGCCCCTGGTGGAGTGGATCCCTTTGTTGTCTCTGAGATTATCTTCAAATGGTGGGAAAAAGAGCCGTTTATCCGGATCGATGCCTAGAGTGGATGTGGACCCTTCTGTTGGCGCGGGAAATCGGAACACATCTGCCGCGTCATGGTAGACAGGCACAAGAACGTTTCCGAGGCTGTCGATACCAATACTCCCGCCAATTGGACAGAGATGGGAACCCCCCGGCACTCCGACTAACGGAGTGCCGCACCTTCCGTCAGGTGCATACGCTTCCTTCCCAAGAACGTGCAGCACCGAGCCCCCTGAGTTGTCCCACAGCTCAACCATGTAATTCCTGGCGTCCACGACCCATACACCACGGCCTAGTGGATCGACTTCAAGTGAGGTTGGGTGGTGCAGTTGAGAGCCAAACGTCCTGTCGGCAGCCGCTCCCGACTCGAATGGTGGTTGGAAGACGAGAACCCGACTGTTCGCGGCGTCCGCCACATAGAGTGATCCTTGGGCATCGAATCTGACGGCGGACGGAGCATGGAATTTCCGAAGCGTTCGTCCTGGACTCGCAGTCCGGAAGCCGGACTGACCTAAGACCAGGTCCGCGGTCTTGCTGATTTCGCCGGTAGCCGCAACCACGGGGAAGCGCAGAACTCTATTGTTGCCAACGTCAGCGACCCACAGATTCCCTTCAGCGTCTAACTCAACACCAGCTCCATAGTGATTCAGTGCGAGGCGAACCGAGTCGGACTGGAAGCAGAGCGATTCCGCTGTAGGTCGGTTCAGGATGCCTCTATTGCACACCATGCCGGTGAAGTCGGCTTGTCCCCAGACTTGATCGGCGACCGAGTCTGTTTCGAATGGGTTCCCGTATCTCAGAATCCTGTGATTGAAGAAATCAGGCAGGAATAAGTCACCGTCGTTATTCACTGCCATCGATACAAATGAATATGCCTCCCAGGGACTGAGAGAGTGGTCAGGGTTGCCACATAGTGTCTCGGCGGTTGGTCGCGCCCGCTCCGGGAAGTTCTGCACACCATCGTCCCCATTGCAGGCCGCATGGTCGTATCCGGACGGCTGGCCAATGACGACATCGGCAGAGCAAGCGTCGGCACTCTCATAGCACTTGCCCAGATCGATTCCCAGCACACGGCTGTTGCCGGAATCCCAGATGTATGCCCTTCCAGGCTCAACAGAGCGATCAACTAGCACTCCGGTCGGGTTATTGACCTTGAAAGGTACGATGCTCTTTGTAGCTATCTGAGAGAAATCCGGCTTTCCGATAATCACATCCGCCCACAGATCCCCCTCAAGCCCCCGAATCGGCGACGTTGGGGGGAACCTCGAATCGATTCCGCAAGCGGACCGATTGCGGGCGAAGATGAATTCGTCTGACCACTCCGAGGCCAGCCGTTCAGACTCGTCCGAGATCACACGGACTCGGAGCCGCAGTTGCCTATTGGAATTGAATCTCAAGTCCACGTCTGACATATCAACGGATATCCGTCGCGGATCCTGCCAATTGATATTCCGGTCAAACAATCGAGTTTCCTGTTGGGCGTCAGTGTCCAGGAACTGGACTCTCCCATCGTTTTCATACGCAGTGAGGTCTTCCCCTGTGATGGTTAGAAGACGGTCAGTGTCCTCTGTGGAACGCTGAAGAACACAATAAGGAGGCGCTGGGTCGATCCTGCCTATCGTTGGCACAGGGGTCTGCCCGTGAGTTGTTCCCACTGTGAAGAACACCAACGCTGAGGTGGCCAGAGCCACCAAGATCATGATCCGGCCCAGGGGTACTCGCCCCAGGGAGAATCTCTTACGTGCCGCCATGATTCAAACTATATCGGGGGTTCATCGTGCGTCCGACTACAACTATAGATGCTTTCTGTAGTACGGAGACTACCCTGACCGGTGGAAGTCGTGTTGGTGGCAACATCTCCCGTGATGCAACGAACCTATGCGCAAACACGTGGGCTAAATTACCCGCAAACTGACGAGCCCGTTAGCAGTAGTCAGAGAATAGTTGAACCTGGTGAGTAAAGGCCCCAAGTAATGAATGGGGCACCTGCCGTCTACGACCCTGTCTGGTGTCCCATCACTAAGTCGCGCAGTGTTATTATCCCCAGCGGTTCACGATCTTCGTCGACGACAACAGCGCGGGAAATATCAAACCGCTCCAGCAAGCGCACGGCATAACTGGTGAGCATGTCTGACGGCAAAGTCAGTACCGGCTTGGACATGATTTCGTAAACGTTCACTCGTTCCGGAGAGTGATTCTGGGCAATAACTTGCCGCGCTATATCGGAGACCACAACCAGTCCTACTTCGTCAGTGTGGTCTCGCCGGTTGACGATCAATGAACTAACGTTGTGCCGTTTCATGAGCTCTATCGCTTCAGCCACCGTCGCGAGGCCGTCGATGCTGTAGATTGCGGAACCCATGAGGTCGCCGACCGTTGTATGACTCTTCGCACTCATATTTCGTATTCCAGTTCCTCTCGAATGGTGGGCAGTTGCGTAACAAGGCCTACTGCATCCTCAATGTCGATCTGAAATGCGATCCCGGCGCCGTGCTCCGTATCGAATTTCCCTGCATCACGGATACGCTCCAGGATGTCCCGCGCTCGAGTCTCGACCACCAAAAACAGGACAACGTCGCGCTTGGCGGCCAGGCCGAGGCCCAGGAAAGTCTTCTCCGGCTTCAAGCCCTCGCCCCGCACGCTCGTGACCGTGGTGGCGCCAGTGGCGCCGCCGGCGCGCGCGGCATCAATCACGACTCCTGTTTTCTCGTCGCTGACCAGTGCGACAATCAGCTTTAGTCTCATGGCTCAACCATCCTTCGACTCAATGGTCTTTCGCCTCTGATTTAACCAGGACGCGATGATGGCGTAGCCCAGCACGGTCATTATAGGAAACACGCTGGCAAATGCAATCAGCCCAAACCCGTCGATCAACGGACTGCGGCCCGGAATGCTGGCGGCTAATCCCAGACCCAGAGCCGCCACGACGGGCACCGTAACCGTTGAGGTCGTCACCCCTCCACTGTCATAGGCGAGCGGCACGATAGTCTTGCTGGACCGGAAGGTTTGCACAATCACGATGACGTAGGCAGCCATGATGTACCAGGGGAGTGGAGTGCCGGTTACGATGCGGAAACAGCCGAGCGCCACGCCCAGCGCCACGCCTACTGCCACGGCGAGCCTCAAGCCCCAGGCGCGGACGGTGCCGCCCGACACGTCCTCAGCCTTGATGGCCACAGCAATGAGCGATGGTTCGGCAATCGTCGTTGCAAATCCGATGGCTGCGGCGAAGGCGTACACAAGCCAATAGTCCCGCCAGTCCACGCCGTCGGCAGCGCTCTGCAGCCCAACGGTCTCCGGCCCCGTGAGTTGGCGCGCCATGGTCTCACCGATGGGGAAGAGGGCCTGTTCCAGGCCGACGAGAAAGAAGGCGAGTCCCAATAGCACGAAAACGAACCCGGCAATCATGCGGCCCGGGTTTGGAAGCTTGCGGCGCAGCACCGCCACCTGGAACAAGACCAGGACTCCGACAATTGGCGCCACGTCCACTATGGTGGACAGCATCGTTGGCCAGAGGCTGCTCAGCGATTCCATTGTCAGGTCACCATGCCGTAGGCGAGGACACAGATGATGGGCGTCAAGCTGGCCAGGGCGATAAGGCCGAAGCCGTCGATCATCGGATTGCGCCCACGGATTGAGGTGGCAAGTCCGACTCCCAATGCAGCAACCAGCGGCACGGTGACGGTGCTGGTGGTCACGCCCCCGGAATCGTAGGCGACGCCAATGATGTCGTCAGGCGCGAAGAAGGTCAGAGCCACCACGAGCAGATACCCGCCGATTATCAAGCGGTGGATGGGCCAGCCCTTGAGAATGCGGAATACACCCAACACGATGGCTGCTCCGACCGACACCGCCACGACCAGGCGGACCTCGAGAGCATATGAGGAACGCGCCTGCTCGCTGTTGGCAATGGCTCCGGCTTCCGACGCAACCTCGGCCGCCTCGGCAGCGATGGCAATCAACGCCGGCTCGGCGACCGTCGCGCCGAATCCCAGGCAAAATGCGAAGGCCAGTAGTGCGGTCAGACTGCCTTTCTTGGCAAACCCCTCGGCCAAGAGCTCCCCAATCGGGAAGAGGGCGCTCTCAAGCCCCACGATAAAGAGCGCCAGTCCTATGACCACGAAGGCCAGGCCGATCACGACATTTTCGAGATTGGGGAAAGGCTGCTGCAACACGACGATCTGGAAGAACGCGATAACTATGATGATGGGCGCCAGATCCCGTAGCGAAGTGGCGGTCCGCTGCAACATTGGGGCTAAGAGTCGGGTGTACTCGTTCATCGTGGTCCCGGGGACTTGCCGGCCGCACACCCAGTTGCGGCCGTTTCAGTTGACGAAAGTCAAACCGTAGTCACTCTAAAACTACACCAGAGCAAGCAAAAAAT
>LXNJ01000388.1_pt1 | contig 31386 bp, 26 predicted proteins | sample 809081 | NCBI WGS metagenome assembly LXNJ01 (sample SAMN04870510, study PRJNA318959) | sponge metagenome | biome: sponge; feature: marine sponge reef; material: water | host: Petrosia ficiformis | place: Greece: Milos, Mediterranean Sea | collected 2013-05-29 | depth 5-7 m | reverse complement strand
CCAGGATCTGCAGGACTCCGCCATGCCTGCTGAGATCAACCGGCTGGGCCGCACCATCTGGCGCTGGCGCACCCAGATCGCCAACTGGCACGCCGCCCGCGTGACCAACGCAGCCACCGAGGCCGCGAACAATCTCATCAAGCGGGTCAAACGGGCCGCGTTCGGGTTCACCAACTTCGCCAACTACCGCATCCGGGCCCTGCTCTATGCCGGCAAGCCTGACTGGGCGCTGCTCGACACCCTCACTCCGACCTGAAACGCGGAGAGCCCCTAAAGGTGGACCCTCCCAGCTACCTCAATTTCCACCACCCGGTGGGACGCTGCCTCGGAATTCGGTGTCCACGGCACATGTGTTCGGGCGAACGACAGCGCCGGAAGGCGCGGGCGTTTCGTATCGTTCTATGAGGCCGCTTCTGCCGAATGCAAGCAGCGTGTCGCCGTTCACGGCCGTGCCCGTCCAGTACACGGGAGCCTTGCCTTGCATCATCAGGCATTCAATCAAACTGGTGCCTTCAGCTAGATCTATCTCGTAGAACTGGGAGCCGTCTGATTCTCCTAACAAGTACAGTCTCGTCTCGCTGCGGGATTCTGGGTGGCGCCATCCGTAGATTATCACGCCATCATTGACGCTGCCGATCTTATCCAGCCAGAATTCCTCACCGGCTATAGGTCCGATCGTCTCCCACGACAGACCATCCGATGAGAAGACCAGAGACGCTGGCCCGAACCACCAAGGACGATAGCCAGGCTCAGAAGGATCGGACAAACCGATATAGCCGTCGCTCGTCGCCGCTATTGAGCAGCACCGGCCACCGACACGCGGCAATTCGGCTCTGACCGGATCCTCACCCCATGCAGCCGCCCAGACGGATCCGAACGTCTGGTGCGTGTAAAGGGCCTCGGGACCAATGGCGTCGTTGCGTAGCAACCCGTCGATTCCGTACGTCTCGTACAAGTCCTGCGTTGTGCCGAGTTCTTCCCAGGAGAAGCGTCTGGTATGGGGTTCCGCGTCTGCGGCTTCCTGATCCTCGTTCGCCGTCCATTCGAATGTGACGCCCTCGCCGTCATAGGCGGTGGGCCTGATCCGTGAGGCTGATCGCCTGATCTCCGCGGGCAGCAATGACGGCAAGTCCATGTACGCGCTCGTCTCTGCAGGCAGGAGCCACCCGCCCTGCGAGACGTGCAAGTCGTGTATGCTTAAGTCGACCTGCAACGATTGGTGCAGGAAGTCGGGCGGGGATGTCAGGATCTCGCGCGTATCCCAGTCCGTGAGGTCGTTTGTGACAGAAACGTAGGTCTTGGAATGCGGTGTCGGCCCCTCGATCTCGTCATCGCTGTCATGGCTAGACCATGCGGTATTATGTGGCTGCCAATGGACGGCGACAACAAGATGTTCGCCGGTCGATGCGACATCGGCAACGGGCACAAGTTTGATCTGGTTGTCATCCCCATCGATGATGACGGATTGGGAGACGTGCTCGCGAGGAACATCCAGGACATCGAAGTCGGTCCACTCAAGGCCGTCGGCGGACAAGCGGAAGAAGAAGCGAGATCTGTCCCACCTGTCGTCGATCATCCGATGACCGACTTGCAGGAATCCGTCCTTCCAAGGCATTAGCCACGGAGTCATGATCCGCCCGCCGCCGTGATCGTATCTTGCCTCGGAGCCATGCAGATTGTGGGGACCCCAATCCGACCACAATGAGCTGTCTAGGCCGTTCGCTTGCGTGTCTGGGCTGTGTAAGTCTTCTGTTGACTCTGGATCTACCATTAGCTCTGAGTCTTCTGTTGACTCTGAGTCCTCGGCGTCTCCATCCTCAGGCGGTGTTTCTTGTGATTCGTAGTCTGCCTCGGGCGTGTCGGCCTCTGCCGCTTGGTTCTGCTCGACCCGCTCGGTGCTGTCTAAGTCGTCTGTCGGGGTGTCTGTGGCGTCCGTGGGGGTGAGGTTCGCTTCGTCGAGGGGCTGGACGTTCGAGGTCGTCGTTGTTTCGGCCGTATCGGAGCCGGTCTCGCCCGTCGTGGTCGAACTGCATCCGAGTGCGCCGAGGGGCAGCAGGAATCCAAGAGCCAATGCGCATAGATCGGCCACACGCCTCCGAGTTCGGTGGCTGGCTGCGCCCCGCGGAACGGTCGCGCAACGATCGGAGCTACATGCCACGCTCGCACCGTAGTTGAACCTCACCGAGTCTCGCCGGTTGGCGTCACCGAGGCCAAGACCCCGGTGGAAGGCTCTTCTTGTCTTTCTCATCCAAGGCCTGTCCCAAGCTAGTCTTCGCTGCCCTAGGCTCAGAGAGGAGCCTCAGAACCGGATTCATTTCGATCTCTTTGGGGGTCGTCACGTTATGATCCTCGGGTTGCATCTCCGCCTTCTCGTGCTTCTGTATAACGTCTCTAGCGCCGGGGCGAGTGCGTAGTGCAGAGCCCTAGAGTGATGTAGTCCGCCCAGGTCTGCATCAGCGGGCGTCTGCGTTCGATCATGTCGCTTCTGGCGTAGGCGGCTTCGGTGCTGTCCCTCACTGCGTGGGCCAACGCCACCTCCGCGAGATCCCTCGGTACGCCGGTGTCGCTGCACCATGACCTGAAGGTGGCCCTCATGCCGTGGCTGGTGCAGTTGATGTCGTGCTCTTTGAGCAGCTTGTTGTAGGTGGCGTTGGACACGGCGCGACCGGTTGTGGGGCTCGGGAGCACGAGGTCTTGCCCGTCGGTGAGGCTTCGGGCTTCGTTGAGTACCTCTAGTGCCCGGCGGCTTAGGGGCACTCTGTGGGGGTTGCCGGTCTTGGTGCGCTCTCCTGGGATCTCCCACACCTGGTTGGCTTCGTCGATCTCGTCCCACGTCATGTGGCGGACTTCGCCGGGTCGGGTTGCCGTCAATGCCAGCAGCTCCAATCCCAGCCGACATGCTGGTGTCGCTTCGGATGCTCGGACTTGTAGTAGCGCTTCGGGGAGTTCGCTGTGGTGAAGAGCGCGACGGTGGGCGACCTTGGTTCGAAGCTTGGGCATCGCTGCGATAGCTGCGGCGGTGGGGTCGGTCTCGCGCAGCCCGCGGCCCATCGCCCATTTCATCGTGGTGGAGATGCGACGGGCGGTTCTGCGGGCGAGTTCGGGACGGTCCCATACCCGGTCCAGCACCGTCACGATGTCGGTGGCGGCCACATCGCCGACGGGCATCGCGCCGATGGTCCCGTCGATGTGTTTCTCGAGCAGCGACCACCACTGTCGCTCGGTGTTGGAGGTGGGCTTCCAGTTGGGCCGGTGCAAGGCGATCACCTCGCGCATGGCGTCCGCGAAGGTCACCGCCTTCCTGCGGCGGGGGTCGCGCCCTTCTTCGACGGCCTGACGGTTCGCCAGCGCCCGCTGGCGGGCCACAGCCAACGACACGGCCGGGTAGCTGCCCAGCCCGAGGCTCCTGGTCTTGCCGCCGACGCGCAGGCGCTGGCTCCAGGTCTTGGACCATCGGCCGTTCGCCGTGCGCTTAACCAGCAGCGACAGGCCGTGACTGCCCCTGCCGTCACCGTAGCGGCCTGGCTTGTTGATAGTCCTCACATATGCTGCTGTCAGTGTCCGTGGCCGCTGCACCATCGTCCCTTCCTCCCGGAGTGGTAACCGGACTGGTGCGCCCGCCGATTCCACGGCGAGTCGTGCCGTAGGCGGAATCGAACCGTGGCATTCGCCGATTCCGCCGATCCTGCCGCGAATCGTGCCGTGCTGGAATCGAACATCGGCGTTGCCGTGACCGGTTTGGTTACCACTTTAGATACGGGAATCAAGGGTATTGCGTGGCACACACCGGCGCAACCCGCGATGTGAGAGACACGCCAAGAAATAGCTTATGAACTGGGAGTTTTGGTACAGTTCGGAACAGTATGACATACGCTGGCACAATCAGGGTTCGATTCCTGCCGGGCACTGGCGTCCGGCCTATCGTGCGGGGATGATCAGCAGCGGTCAGGGACTCGGCTGAGCGGGCCCATGCCGACGATCGCACGGGACCGAAACGTCGACCGGGCCGAACTGGACGAATTCATCCGTGCTCGGCCCCAGGGCGTCCTGATCGCCAGGCGAGCCGACGGCTGGCCGCAGGCCTCGCTGGTTACCGTCGGTCTCGGTGACAACGGGGACCTGCTGGTCTCCACTTACGCCGAGCGGGCCAAGACCGGCAACGTGCGACGTGACCCCCGAGCGTCGGTGGTGGTGATGTCCCAGGAGTTCAACGGCGAATGGGTGCAGTGCGACGGCACCGCCACCGTGCTCGACGCGCCCGATTCGGTCGAGGGGCTCGTCGAGTACTACCGCAACATCCGAGGCCACCATGACGACTGGGACGGGTACCGCGCCACCATGATCGCCCATGGCAAGTCGCTGATCCGGGTCGCCGTGGAACGGTGGGGGCCCATCTCCCGGGGCGGCTTCCCGGCCCGGCTCTTCCCCGACCAGCAGGACTGAGCGAGGTCGCCATGCCACCCGTCGATCCCCAGACGGAGTGGGCTTCCCTCCGTTGGGTCGAGCAGCGGGATGTGGCTGCCAGTGGCGTCCGCCGATGTGCTCTGGGTCAGGGCTTGAGGGCGGTGAGGGGCACGACCGCTATGCCGTCGTCGGTCTGGTAGCCGGGTCCGAAGGCGGTGATCACGATGAGACGGGCCGGCTCGCCGCGCCGGGCGGTGTCGACCCGGGCGCGCACGGCCCGCAGCGACTGCATGGCCCCGGTGATGGCCGATGCGCCGCCCAGCTTGATCTCCACGGCAGCCCACTGCCCGTCCAGGCCCTCTAGGACGGCGTCGGCCTCGAGGTTCGTGTCGTCTCCGTAGTAGTAGGCCCGTCCGTCGATGGACTGGGCGTACACCCGAAGATCCCGCATCGCCATCGATTCGAACAGCAGGCCCATGGCCTCAAGGTCGCTGCGGAGCGACGCCGTCGACGCGCTCAGCGCGGCCACGGCCAGCGCCGGGTCGGCGAAGTATCGCTTGGGAGTCCTGCGTAGCCGGGTCGGTGACCGCAGGTGCACCGACCACGCCGGCAGGGGCTCGATCACGAACAGGCGGGCCAGTTCGTCCAGATAGGCCCGCAGCGTCGAGCGGGCCGGGGGTCCGGCGTCCTGCTCGGTCAGGTCCGAACTCCACTTCTGAGATATTTTAGACTCCAATATTCTGACTATGCACACTCCAATTTTGGTCGCTGCGCCACACCGGCCCGTCCGCGCCCCGCGGGTGCAAAGCGACTCCGGCTCGGAGCGCACCCGACCGCCGATCTCGCATGCCACCGCAGCCACGGATGCGGCCCGCATGCTGATAGCGCGGCAGGGACTCCATGTGGCGGGCCGTGACCGCACCGACATCGGGTGCGATCGTACTGCCGCCAAGTTGGCGGCTCGGTCCGAACGGACCCGGGCCGCTTCGGCGTATCTTGCGAAGGTGATCGTTCGCCTGTCGAGGCAGCTCTGAGGCCGGTTCGTGCCAACCGTTGACCCCTTCGCACCCACCCGCCTCGGGCCGGTGACCCTGCGCAACCGGATCATCAAGGCGGCCACCTTCGAGGGCGTCATGCCCGAGGCCCTCGTCACGCCTGAGCTGATCGAGTACCACCGGGCGGTGGCCGCGGGCGGGGCGGGAATGTCCACCGTCGCCTACCTGGCGGTCGCCCCCGAGGGGCGCACCCACGCCGAGTGCATCTGGCTGCGACCCGAGGCGGTGCCCGGCCTGCGCCGGCTCACCGACTCCATCCACGCCGAGGGCGCCGCTGCCGGCGCCCAGATCGGCCACGCCGGGCCGGTGGCCAACTCCCGGTCCAACAAGGCCGCGTCGCTCGCGCCCAGCAAGCGGTTCAACCCCCTGGCCATGCGGGTCATCCGCTCCGCCACCGACGCCGACATCGCCCGCATCACCAACGACTACGCCCGGGCCGCCCGCCTCGCCGCCGACGCCGGCTTCGATGCCATCGAGATCCACCTCGGCCACAACTACCTGCTCAGCGCCTTCCTCAGCCCCAACCTCAACAAGCGCACCGACTCCTGGGGCGGAACCCTCGACAACCGGGCCAGATTCGGTCGCCAGGCCGTGCAGGCAGTGCGGGCCGCGGTGAGCGACAAGCTGGCCGTCACCGCCAAGGTCAATATGAACGACGGCGTCCCCGGCGGCCTCAAGGACGACGAGAGCCTCGAGTTCGCCCGGATGCTGCAGGACGACGGCGCCCTCGACGCCCTCGAGCTCACCGGCGGCAGCTCCTTCGCCAATCCCATGTACCTGTTCCGGGGCGACGCCCCCCGAGAGGAGTTCGCAGCCACTCTGCCGCCCCACGCCCGGCTCGGCTTCAAGCTGGCCGGGGCCAAGCTCATGCCCGACTACCCCTTCGAGGAGGCGTACTTCCTACCGAAGGCCCGCCGCTTCCTCGAAGCCCTGGACATGCCGCTGATCCTGCTCGGAGGCATCAACCGGCTCGACACCGTGCAGTCCGCCCTCGACGAGGGATTCGCCTTCGTGGCCATGGCCCGGGCCCTGCTGCGCCAACCCGACCTGATCAACCAGTGGCAGGCCGGCACCGCCCACGAGGGCAACTGCATCCACTGCAACCGCTGCATGCCCACCATCTACAGCGGCACCCGCTGCGCCCTGGACCACCCCGACCCCCTCACCGTCGGCCGTCCCATCGTCTGACCGCCGGGCTCCGCCCGCATCCGCCGCCGGTGCCCGCTGTTAGGGCTGTTGGGGGGTCAGCGGTAACCTCGGTCCGTGCGTCTGTACGACACCGCGCGGCGGGCTGTGGTGCCCTTCGAGCCGTCCCGGCCGCCCGAGGAGGTGCGCATCTACGTGTGCGGCATCACTCCCTATGACAGCACCCATCTGGGTCACGCCAACACCTACCTCGCCTACGACCTGCTGATGCGCCGCCTCGAGGACCTCGGCCACCCGGTGCGCATGGTGCGCAACATCACCGACGTGGACGACTCGATCCTCCCCAAGGCCCGCGAGCTGGGGGTGGACTTCATGGAGCTGGCCGCAGCCGAGACGGCCCGCTTCCACTGCGATATGGAGGACCTCAATACCCGGCCGGCAGCAGCCGAGCCCAAAGCCACCGAATGGGTGGCTGAGATGGTCGACCTCATCGAGCAGCTCCACGCCGGGGGTCACGCCTACACGGTCGAGGGCACCACCTGGTTCGACGTGTCCACCTGGCCCGACTACGGCCGTCTCGGCGGCTACGACCACGACACCATGGTGGCCCTGGCCGCCGAGCGGGGCGGCACCCCCGACGACGCCCGCCAGCGCAACCCGCTCGACTTCGTGCTGTGGCAGCCGTCGCTGGCCGACGAGCCGGTGTGGGACTCGCCGTTCGGGCCGGGCCGTCCCGGCTGGCACATCGAGTGCAGCGCCATGTCGGTGGGGCTGCTCGGCACCGGAATCGACATCCACGGCGGCGGCAGCGACCTGATCTTCCCTCACCACGAGTGCGAGCTGGCCCAGAGCGAGGCCGCCTCCGGCGAGACGTTCGTCAAACACTGGATGCACTGCGGGATGGTCGCCTACGAGGGCACCAAGATGTCGAAGTCGCTGGGAAACCTGGTGTTCGTCAGCGACCTCTGCAAGGAGAGCGCCCCCGCCGCGGTGCGTCTCGCGCTGATGGGCCACCACTACCGCGACGACTGGGAATGGCACGACGGCGACATCGCCGAAGCGGAATCCCTGCTCGACACCCTCAACGAGGCCGTGCGACAGGGCGGAGCCTCGGGCGGCTCCGATCCCGCTTCCTACGCGCGGCGGCTGCGCGGCGCGCTCGACGACGACCTCGACGCGCCCCGGGCCCGCGCCGTGCTGGCCGAGATGGCGGAAGCGGTGCTCGCGGGCCGCCTCGACGACTCCGCGCCGGGCGTGCTGGCCGAACTGTGCGCGCTCTGCGGCGTCGCCCTGGAACGAGACTCGTCGCTGTCTTCGAGCGCGGATCGGGAAGCGGGCGCGGTTGGCGACGCGGCTCTGGATCCGACGCCGTCCTCGGATGTCGGCGCGGGTGCGGAACCGGCGGGCACCGTGACCGGCGGAGCCGCCCCGGAACCGTCGCCGCCGTCGCCCGACCCGCAGTGATCTCGCTGTACGACACCCTCGCCGGCGAGGTGCGCCCCCTGGCGACCCGTGAGCCGGGCAAGGTGGCGCTGTACGCCTGCGGACCGACCGTCTACGACCATCCCCACCTCGGCCACGCCCGGTCGGCCCTCACCTACGACGTGCTGCGCCGCTACCTCCAGTGGCGGGGACTGGACGTGCGTCACGTGGCCAACGTCACCGACATCGACGACATGATCATCGGCCGGGCCCGAGCGGAGGGTCGCAGCGAGTCGGAGGTGGCCGCCGAGTGGGAGGCGGTCTACTTCGACGCGATGGCCGCGCTGGGGGTGCTAGAGCCCCACGAGCGTCCCCGGGCCACCGAATGGGTGGAGGAGATGGTGGACTTCGTCGGCCGGATCATGGACGTCGGTGCGGCCTACGCCACGCCCACCGGCGTCTACTTGAGGGTGGGCGACGTGGACGGATACGGCGACCTCGTGCATCGCGGCCTCGACGACCTGCGGGCCTCGGCCGGAGCCAGGGTCGAGGTGGACGAAGCCAAGGAGGACCCCCTCGACTTCGCGCTGTGGAAGGCGGCCAAGCCCGACGAGCCGTCGTGGCCGTCGCCGTGGGGTCCGGGCCGGCCCGGATGGCACATCGAGTGCGTGGCCATGAGCCTCGGCCTGCTCGGCGACGACTTCGACATCCACGGCGGCGGCAACGACCTGGTGTTCCCCCACCACACCAACGAGCGGGCCGAGGCGCTGGCCGTCGGCCGGTCCTTCGCCCGCCACTGGGTCCACAACGCCATGCTCAACATCGAGGGCACAAAGATGTCGAAGTCGCTGGGCAACTACCGCACCGTGGCCGACATGCTCGACGAGCACCCGCTCAACGGCCGGGCCTTCCGCCTGCTGGTGCTCCAGACCCACTACCGCAAGACCATGGAGGTCAACCCCGAACTCATGGCCTCGGCCCGGACCGCAGTTCAGCGCCTCGACGCCCTCGCCCGCCGCGCCCAGGCTGTTGGAGCCCAAGGCGATGCGTCCGGCGCCTCCCAAGCCGAGTCCCAGCACTCCGGCGCCTCCCAAGCCGAGTCCGAGCAGCCCGACGACTCGGCTATCGAGCGTGACGAGCCATCCGATGCTGTCGAGCCCGAGCTTGACCTGTCCAGCGCCGTCACAGCAGTACTCGAGCGTGTGGACGCGAAAGGCGCAGAGCGGCAGGCTCAACGGTTGGGAGACCACTTCCAGGCTGCCATGGACCGGGATCTGGGCACGCCCTTGGCGCTGAGCCGGATATTCACGGTGCTGCACCGCGCCAATTCCGCCCTCGACGGGGGGTCTGTCGGCGGTCCGGCGCTCGCTCGCAAGGTGATCGAGTTGGCTGGAGTGCTCGGCCTGCAGGCGGACACCGCATCGGAGGCAGGCCGAGACGCCGCCATCGAGGAACTGGTGGCTCGGCGCCAGGTCGCCCGAGAGGCGAGGGACTGGGTGACCGCCGACGCCCTGCGCGACGAGCTCGCAGCCAGCGGCGTGGTCGTGGAGGACACTGCGGCCGGCCCGGTCTGGCACCGGGCGTGAGCCTGCTCGGCGCTGCCGAAATTGATGTCGATTGCGCCCCCACAGGGCCAATCGCTGCATCAATGTGAGGCGGGCGAGGGAGGCGGTGACGTGAGCGTGCTCGGGAACCGGGTGCTTCGTACCGAGGATCCGCGGATGCTCACCGAAGGCGCCCGCTACGTGGCCGACCTGCGCTTGGACGGCGCAGCCCATGCGTGCTTCGTGCGCTCGACCGTGGCCCGCGGGCACCTGGTCGGGGTGGACACGGACGACGCCCGGACCCAGCCCGGTGTGCTCGGAGTGTTCACCGCGGCCGACTTGGGCCTGCCCGATTTAAGGCCCATACCAATGGTCAACCAGGCCATGGCCCGTCCCGTGCTGGCCCGTGACACCGTCCGGTTCGTGGGCGAGCCGGCGGCGGTGGTAGTGGCCGAGACAGCCGCCGCAGCCGCCGACGCGGCTGAGCACGTGTTCGTCGACATCGAGCCGCGGCCCGCGGCGGTGACGCTGGCCGACGCGGTCGCGGGCGACACGCTGGTGCACCCACACGCCGGCACGAACGTCGCCTTCGACATGGGTGCCAGCGGCAGCGTCGAGGCCCCCGTGGACTTCTCGGGCTGCGAGGTCGTGGTGACCGGCACGCTGGCCAGCCAGCGGCTGGCTGCCGTGCCGTTGGAGCCCCGGTCGGCGGCGGTCGAATGGTCCGCCGACGGCACCGGGCTGACGTTCTACGCCTCCACCCAGGCCCCGCACCGGGTGCGGGACACCCTGGCCGGCCTCTACGGGCTCGACAAGGCCGCCGTGCGGGTGGTGACCCCGGATGTAGGCGGCGGTTTCGGGGCCAAGGGCACCCCCTCGCCGGAGGAGCTCGTCCTGGCCGGGCTCGCACGGGCCGTCGGCCGTCCGGTGACATGGACCGAGTCCCGGGCCGAGAACCTCACCGCGTCGGTGCACGGCCGGGGCCAGACCCAGCAGTTCCGCCTGGGCGGCACCCGCGGCGGCCGCATCACCCACTACGAGCTCGAGGTCGTGCAGGACGCGGGCGCCTACCCGATGATCGGCGCCTTCCTGCCTACGTACACCCGCAAGGTGTTCACCGGCTGCTACGACATCGCCCACGCGTCGGCGAGCGGGCGCAGCTACGTCACCAACACCGCCCCGGTCACCGCCTACCGGGGCGCGGGCCGACCCGAGGCGATCTTCGCCGTCGAGCGGGCCGTCGACCTCTACGCCGCCGAGATCGCCATGGACCCCGCCGAGGTGCGCCGCCTCAACTTCGTGGGTCCCGAGCGGTTCCCGTACACCAACACGGTGGGCAGCACCTACGACTCCGGCGACTTCGGCACCGCCCTGGAGCGGACCTTGGAGACGGCCCGATACGAGGACCTGCGCGCCGAGCAGGCCCGCCGCCGCGCCGCCAAGGACCCGGTGCTGTTGGGCATCGGCATCGCCTCGTTCGTGGAGAGCACCTCGATGGGCGTCAGCGAACTGGGCGAGATCGAGCTCGCCACCGACGGGTCGCTGGTGGTGCGCTCCGGAGCCACCGCCTTCGGGCAGGGCCACGCCACCTGCTGGGCAATGATCGCGGCCGATGTCACCGGCGTGCCGCTGGACCGGATCAGCGTCATCTCCGGCGACACGGCCGAGATCGCCACCAGCGGGCTGACGGCGGCCTCCCGCTCCGCCCAACTGGCCGGCTCAGCCGTGCTGACCGCAGCCCGCCACCTGGTGGAGATGGCCCGCGACCGGGCCGCGGCCCGCCTGGAGGCCGCCGAGGCCGACGTGGTGCTCGACATCACGACGGGATCGTTCCATGTGGTCGGCTCGCCGCAGCCCTGCGTCGGATGGGCCGAAATCGCGTCCGGCGCGGCCGAGGCGGGGGAGGCCCCGCTCGCGGCCGTCTCGGACTTCGTGCAGGACACCAACACCTACGCCTTCGGGTGCCACGTCGCCGAGGTCGAGGTGGACTCCGTCACCGGCGAGACGACGTTGCGACGCCTCGTCGCCTGCGACGACGCGGGCACGCTCATCAACCCGTTGATCGCCGAAGGCCAGATCCACGGCGGCATCGCCCAGGGCGCCGCCCAGGTGCTGCTCGAAGAGATGGTCTACGACGACGACGGCAACCCGCTGGCCACCAACCTCGTCGACTACCCGGCCATCTCGGCTCCAGACCTGCCCAGCTTCGACCTCGTGGCCATGGAGACGCCCACTCCCCTCAACCCCCTCGGAGCCAAAGGCATAGGCGAGTCGGGCACCATCGGCGCCGGACCCGCCATCCTCAACGCCATCCACGACGCCGTCGCCCACCTCGGCATCGACCACATCGACATGCCCGCCACCCCCCAAAGGGTCTGGCGCGCCCTATGGCAGGTACCGTAACCGGAAGCCACTCCCAGCCTCCTGAAACCAGCGCCACTAGGAGCGACCAGTTTGCTTCGCTCGTGGCAAGCCTCTGTGACGGGCCAATCGGAACGGCCCTGCGCGACGCGGAGCGGCTTTCAGCGTGTCGGCTAGTTCTCGGGCTAGCTGTCGGCTTCGGGCCTGGCGAATCCGACCCGCGGGCGGTCGGCGAGGTTCAGGGTCTCGCAGAGGAGCGGATACTCATCCAAGCCCCTGATCCATGCGCGAGTTGCGTCCAAGACGAAGTCGACTCGTCCATGCCCTGCTGAGGCGACCATGCCCGACCTGATCAGCCGGTGGCGGTAGGTGCCGACATATGCGCTGCTGACTCCGAGGCGAGCTGCGATGTCGGATGTTCGCGATGGCCCGTCGTCCATGGCCACGGCGGCGAGGAACCGTCGCGACCCTTCTGCCAGATCCCTCCACATGGGTGCCACCACGAGTCGGCCGACTCGGTGGAGCGCTATCTCGGCTCCGGTGAGCGCATCATCCAGTGTCACGGCCACAGTCGGGTCCGCCGCAGCCTCCCACGCGTGGAACCCGACCAATTGCACCAAGAACGGATAGCCCTGCGAAACGTCCACGGCGTGGCTGAGCGCGGCCGGGTCCATGTGACCGCCGTGTTGTTTCACGGCCTCCGACAGGGCGGTCCACACGGCGGCGGGATCAAGCAGCCCGATCTCGTGTTGGGCGCATCGCTGCAAGAAGGTGACATTGGTGTCCGCTAACAGCGTGTCTTCGAGCATAGGCAAGCCTGCCCCGACGAACGCCACGGGAAGCCGACCGATCCGTGTCACGTTCTGCACAACGATGCCCAGCGCTCTCAACTCGTTGGTCTCGCCGGCGTGCAGTTCGTCGACCGTGATCAGAACGCCCGTCCCCGCCTCGACGAGGTGTAAGGCCAAGGCCCGTAGTACCGCTTCGAGCCCGATGGAGGGTTCATCGAAGGCGGGAAGACTGTCAGCACCCAGCCGGATGCCTGCCGCTGACAGGTCGCCCTTCACGTCGCTGTGCGGTTCGTCGACGTGTCGGTTCAACAACCCGTAAGCCCTCATCGCTAGCCGGTCAAGCAGACCGGGGGTTGCCGCAGCCTCAGATATCGACAGCCAGCCGTGACTGCCCCCGAGCGCTCGCAGGGCTTCGAGCACGACTGTCTTGCCCGACCCTCTCCGGCCGATCAGCAGAGTCGTGTAGCTGGGATGGGTCGGGCCTGTCGTCCACGCGGCCTCATGGTCGGCAAAGATGTCGTCGCGGCCTGCTAGCACAGGCGGAGCGGCTCCAAAAGTCGGAGCGAAAGGGTTGGTAGGCGGCATTTGGCCTCGTGATCTGACCAGGCGGCCTGCCGCCGGGTCGGTGGTGCCCCCGGGGTCGGGAGGTTCTCTCGCCGGACCACCCTATCTTGTTACGGCTGTTATATCTTGTTATGGCTGTTATATCTTGTTACGGCTGTTATCGAGGTGCTCGGCTAGCGGAGGGCGTGGATGTAGCCGCCCTTGGTGCCTACGACGATGAGGCCGTCCCACACCGCCGGGGTGGACTCGATGCAGGCGCCCAGCTGGACGTTCCACAGCTGGGTCGGCTCCACGGTGGTGTCGCTCACGTCGAAGGCGTAGAGCTTGCCCCCGCAATCTCCCTGGATCCACACGTCGTCGACGATGACCGGGCTGGGCCAGGTGGGGCCGGGCAGCTTCTTGGTCCAGCGGACCTCCCCGGTGGCGGTGTCCACCCCGTAGACGTGGCCGGTGTGGGTGGGCACGATCAGCAGATCGCGGTGCAGCCCGGGAGTGGCCCACACCCCCGAGGCGTCCAGGACGCCCCGCACATCCACGCCCCACACCAGGGGATCGTCGGGACGGCTCGGGTCGAGCTTGATGATCTGGCCCACCTCGTGGGAGCGGGCCGTGCCCCTCTGGTACTCGACGCCGGCGTAGATCATGCCCTCGGCGTCGATCACCAGTGAGCCGTCAGTGTCGTCACCGGTCCAGAAACGGAACACCCGTTCAGGCACCGCGGCCGGGTCGTCCCTCAACTCGGAGATGTCCCAGCCCTGGACCAGGCCGCCCGAGTTGGCGAAGTACAGGGTGTCGCCACTGATGGCCACCGAGTTCTCGATCGACAGCTCCCGGCCGACCGCGGCCAGCAGCTCGTCGTCCCAGCCGGGCGCATGGAACACCACCTGCGGGTCGGCGGTCACCAGCCCGTCGTCGCCGTAGGCCCGGTTGAGCTTGACGATGTGGATCCGGGAGTTCTCGCCGCCGATGAACAGGTAGTCGTCGATCACCAGCCCGGCGCTGTCCCAATCGTCGTTCCACATGATCGGTGCCAGGTCGTAGGCGCCGAGCGACCAGAGTTCCCGGGGCGCCCCGCCGTCGAAGGCGACCACCCGGTAGCGGTTGTCACGGCTGCCGAAGTACACCAGCGGGTATCCGTCGGGGTCGATCGTCACCGACCCCTTGATGATGTCGCCGGTACCGAAGTCGGGCAGAAGGCGCTCGCCGGTGTCGGCGTCGAGGAAGTGGACGCTGCTGCTGAAAGCGCCGAACACCACCCAGGTACGGCCGTCGCGCTCGAAGATGGCGGGCTGGCCCGTCCAGCCCGTGCCGCACCACTGCCGGGGCTCGCCCCCGACTGACGACAGCGAGCACATCGGCTCGCCGCGGGGGAAATGCCAAGCCTCCTGCGGAGCCGACGGCACGGGCCCCTTTCCGTAGTAGGTGCGGGTCGGGTTGCCCCTGAACGTGAGCAGTCCCTCCACCGTGTCGCCCCACGGCTGGCCCGAGGTCTCCGGGTCGACCCAGCCCTCGAAGGGCGGCACTGTCGTAGTCGTGGTTGTCGTGGTCGTCGTAGTTGAGGTTGTCGTGGTCGTCGTGGTGGTGGAAGTAGCCGCCGCAGCCTGGGCGAGGTCGGTCTCGTCAGGCTCGGCCCGGTCGACGCGGGGCGCCCACACTGCAGCCGCGGCCACGATCACCACCAGCGCGGCCGCGAACGCCAGACCCAGCCTCGCCGGCCTCGACAGCGTGCCCATGGCTCCATCATGCCCACTGCGCCGCGACTACCAGTCGTTCGCCTCGTTGTCGCCGGTCGTTCGCTCGGCCTCTTACGCCGCCGCGGACAGGTGAGAGTCCGTGGCGTCGCAGCGGTGTCTTTCCCGCTCTTGTTCGCTGCGCTCACGGGCCGCTCGGGCCACGGCCTCGCGCCGTATGGGCCTCGTTGTCGCCGCCGATCGGCTCGGCCTCTTAGGATCGCTGGCGTGACCGGGAACGATCACCAGCCGCTCACCGTCGCCTTCGACGCCGACGACACGCTGTGGCACAACGAGGACCTGTTCCAGGACGTGCAACGGGAGTACGAGGAGCTGCTGTCACCCTGGGCCGACGTCGAGACGGTCGCCGACCGTCTGCACGAGATCCAGATGACGAACCTGCCCCGCTTCGGCTACGGCGTGAAGTCGTTCACCCTGTCGATGATCGAGGCCGCGGTCCGCATAAGCGGCGGCGAGGTCGATGCCGACCGCATCACCGCGATCATCGGCTACGGCAAGCGGCTCCTGGACAGGCCGGTCGAACTCATCGACGGAGTGGAGGAGGTGCTCGACGCCCTCGGGCACCACCGGCTGATGGTCATCACCAAGGGCGATGTGCACGACCAGCTCGCCAAAGTGGCTGCCAGCGGCCTGGCCGAGCGGTTCTGGCGGGTCGAGGTGGTGGCCGACAAGGACGCCACCGTCTACAGCGAGCTGCTCGAACGCCATGGGATCGATCCGTCCCGGTTTGTGATGGTCGGCAACTCGCTGCGCTCCGATGTGCTGCCGGTGCTGGAGTTGGGCGCCACCGCGGTGCATGTGCCCTACCACGTGACCTGGCGCCACGAGGAGGACCACGACGGCGAGGACGTCGAGGTGCCCACGCTGGACGGCTTGCGTGCCCTGCCGGAACTGTTGAGGGCGTGGGACGGCGACGGCGAGCTGGGACCGAGCCTGAGCGGCCCGGCCGGGATGGGCGGCCGCTACGGCATGCACCCCGCGTGAGGCGGCTCGCTCCCGTCGAGATCGCCGGCTATGACCTGGTGCCGGCCGAGATCGCCCGCCGGGCCCGGGTGCAGAAGGTACCGGTGCTGTCGCCCGGCATGGCCGGCATGACCCTCGGCCGGCTCATCCTCGTGCTCCGAGACGATGACCTGTCCGGCCGCCGGGTACTGCTCGCTCACGAGCTGGTCCACGTCGAGCAGTACGCTGAGCTGGGCGCGGTCAGGTTCCTGCGGCGGTACCTGCGGGAGTACTTCGCCAACCTCTGGCGCCTGCGCAACCACAGCAGGGCCTACCTGGCCATCTCCCTAGAGGTCGAGGCCCGGGCCGAAGCCGCCCGCTGGGCCGAGCGATCAAACGAACTCCTGTAAGAAATCCACCGCACCGGTGGAAAGTTGCAGGTAGTTCGCAGATCAGGTCGGGCCGGCAGTCTCAGTATTCGTAGAAGCCTCGGCCGGTCTTGCGTCCCAGCCGGCCCGCGGCCACCATGCGGCGCAGCAGCGGAGGCGGCGCGTAGAAGCGCTCGGCGTACTCGGCGTACAGCGACTCGGCCGTGAACAGGCACACGTCGAGCCCGATCAGGTCGGCCAGCGTCAGGGGCCCCATGGGATGCCCGGCGCCCAGCTTCATGGCGTCGTCGATGTCGCTGGCCGACGCATGGCCCGACTCGTACATCTCGATGGCCTGGCAGATGTAGGGGACCAGCAGCTTGTTGACCACGAATCCGGCCCGGTCCGGAGCGGACACCACCCGCTTGCCGAGGGTGTCGGTGGCGAAGGCGGTCGCGGCCTCGGTCACCTCCGGCGCGGTGAGCTGCGTGCTGATCACCTCGACCAGCTTCATCACCGTGGCCGGGTTGAAGAAATGCATCCCCAGCACCTGCTGTGGGCGAGACGTGCCCATGGCCACATCGATGATGGGTATCGACGACGTGTTGGTGGCCATGATCGCAGACGGGTCCAGGACCTCGTCGAGCACGCCGAAGATCTCCAGCTTGAGCGGCAGAGTCTCGGGGACCGCCTCCAGCACCAGGCCGCAATCGCCGAGATCGCCCAGGTCGGTGGTCCAGGTGATGGCCGCGGACGCGGCGTCGCGGGCGGTCTCGTCGAGCTTGCCCCGGGCGACGCCCCGGTCCATCGACTTCTCCACGCGGCTCCGCCCGGCCTCCACCAGTTCCGGGCTCGACTCGCGGGCCACGACCTGCAGGCCGTTGCGGGCCGCGACCTCCACGATGCCGCTGCCCATTGTGCCGACGCCGATCACGCCAACTGTGCCGATGTCCATGTCGAGTGCTCCTGTTGCGTCTGCTCCCGACCGAGTATGCGGTCGGCCGCGGCTGCGCCGATTGCGGACTCCGACGCTACTCAGTCCGACTCGGTGATCGTCACCGAATTGATCGTCACATCGGTGAGCGGGCGGTCGTTGCGGTCGGTCTCGACCCGCTGCATGGCGTCCACCACATCCAGTCCCTGCACAACCTTGCCGAACAACGCGTACTGCGGCGGCAGCCCGGCGCCGTTCGGGCCGCTGATCAGGAAGAACTGGCTGCCGTTGGTGTTGGGCCCGGCATTGGCCATGGCCAGCGAGCCGATCTCGTAGCGTCCCGGCTTGGGCAACTCGTCGGCGAAGCGATACCCGGGGCCGCCCCGGCCGGTGCCGGTGGGATCGCCGCCCTGGCACACGAAGCCGTTGATGATGCGATGGAAGATCACCCCGTCGTAGTAGTGGTACCGGGCCAGCACCACGAAGTTGTTGACGGTCTGCGGCGCGGTCGCCGCGTCGAGGGCGATCGTGAGCGTCCCCATCGAGGTCTCCATCGTCGCGGTGTAGCGCTTGGAGGGGTCGACGCACATCGGTGGCGGCTCGCGGAACTCGCGGCGGACCGGGCTCGATCCGTCCTCGGCGGGGCAGGGTGTGACGGCCACGGTTGACTCCTCGTGATCGAGCCGGCAAAGACCGAGCGACCCTACCGGCGCTGTCCGCAAACCTTGCCGAGGCGGGGGATCATCCACCCGCGCGCGGCTGCATCCTATGGTGACGCCATGCGTCAAATGGTCGCATTCCCGGCGCGTGCTCTGGACCGTGCCTTCTCGGCCGCGGTGGCTCGCCTGCTGCACCGCCAACCCCGCTCGGCCGAGATCCCACCGGTGCCGTCGGTGCCCATCGGTGAAGCGCCCTACGCCCTGCGCTGTGAGAACTGCGACGTCATGTGGCGGGGATCGTCGTCGGTGCCGTGCTGGTGCTGCGGCGCGCCCGGCGCGATCAGGGGCGAGGTGCGCATCCTCGCCGACTGAGCGACGCGGTTCTCGGCGCTCCGCTGGCCTGTGGGCCGCCGATAGGGTCGGGCCATGACACTGCACTGGTCCGGCACCGGGGTCGAGGTCCACAAGGTGGTGGTCGGCCCGGTCGAGAACAACGTCTTCGTGATCCGTTGCACGTCCACCGGCGAGGCCGTGCTGATCGACGCGGCCAACGAGCACGAGCGGCTCCTGGAGCTGTGCCGCACCCTCGGTGTCCGCACCGTGCTGGAGACCCACGGGCACTGGGACCACATCCAGGCCATCCCGGCCGTGCGAGACGCCGGCTACGAGGTGGGGGTCACCGCCGAGGACGCGGCCATGCTGCCCAGCTACGACTACCTGCTGGAGGACGACACCGTCGTCGAGATCGGCCGGCTGCGCCTGCGCACCCTGCACACGCCGGGCCACACCCCGGGCTCCATGTCGTTCCACGTGGAGGGGACGCCTCTGCTGTTCACCGGCGACACCCTGTTCCCCGGCGGGCCGGGCGCCACCCAGTACGAGGGCGGCGACTTCGGAACCATCATCCGCTCCATCGAGGATCGGATCTTCTCCAAGTTCGACGGGTCCACCATGGTGCTGCCCGGCCACGGCCTCGACACCACCATCGGCGCGGAGTCCCCGCAGCTTGACGAGTGGGTCGCCCGAGGGTGGTGAAATCGGGGTCGACCCTAACCGGGGAAACTCTGCAGACGGGTAGCGTGACGCCCCGAGGTCGACGGCTCGCAGACCAGGAGGTTCCATGAGCAGGCTTCTCGAGGGCAAGGTGGCCCTGGTCACCGGGGCAGGGCGAGGAATCGGGCGCGAGCACGCCCTGATGCTCGCCGAGCACGGGGCCAAGGTGGTGGTCAACGACCTGGGCGGCGACGAGTTCGGCGGGGGCGCCGACAAGACGCCCGCGGCCGAGGTCGTGCAGGCCATCACCTCCGCCGGCGGCGAGGCTGTCATCAACGGCGGCAGCGTGGCCAGCTTCGACGACGCCGGGGCCATGGTGAGCCAGGCCATCGACACCTTCGGCGACATCAACATCGTGGTCAACAACGCCGGCATCCTGCGTGACCGCATGGTCTTCTCGATGACCGAGGACGATTGGGACACGGTGATGGCCGTGCACCTGAAGGGCACCTTCGGCCCGTCGCATCACGCTGCGACCTACTGGCGCAACAAGGCCAAGTCCGGCGAGGAGACCTACGGGCGGATCATCAACACTGCGTCACCCTCGGGCATCTACGGCAACGTCGGCCAGACCAACTACGGCGCGGCCAAGGCCGGCATCGCCGCATTCACGGTGATCGCCGCGCAGGAGCTGGTCCGCTACGGAGTGACCGTCAACTGCCTGGCCCCCACGGCCTGGTCGCGCCTCACCGCCCCGCTGATGGGCGGCGACGAGGCGTCGGAGGACTTCAAGAGCAGCATCGACCCCCGCTGGATCGCGGTGATCACGGCCTGGCTGGCCAGCCCCGAGGCGGGCAACGTGACCGGCCGGGTGTTCGACGTGCGGGGTGAGAACCTCGGCATCGCCGAGGGCTGGCACCTCGGCCCCGTCGAAGTCCAGCCGGACAATCCGGCAGAGCTGGGCCCAGTGGTGGCCAAGCTGATGGCCGAGGCCCGCTTGAACGCCAATATGTACGGCGTGGACCACGAAGGCCTCGGCTTCCCCGGCAAGTCCATCTAGCTGTCGACTCTCGTAACCTCGGGCTGGAAATCCCCGAGGGTCAGGTCGCGATACCGGCCCTCTGGTTGGCAGCCGGACGGTTATCCCCGTGGGCACTCTCTTTGACTGCCAAATGTCTGAGGTTTACGCTGCCCAGGTGTGAGGCCCCTGGAGGACGTGCGCATCGTGGCCGTGGAGCAGTACGGGGCGGGACCCTTCGCCACCATGCACCTGGCCGATCTGGGGGCGGAAGTCATCAAGATCGAGGATCCCAGCGCCGGCGGCGACGTGGCCCGCTACCTGCCCCCCTTCCAGCACGGTGACTCCAGCCTGTTCTTCCAGACCTACAACCGCAACAAGCGCAGCGTCGCCCTCGACATCCGCAACGCCGCGGGCCGCGCCGTGTTCAACGACCTGGTGGCGTGCTCCGATGCGGTCTTCTCGAACCTGCGCGGCGACCTGCCCGCGGCCCTCGGCATCTGCTACGACGACCTGAAGGGAATCAACCCCCGGATCGTCTGCTGCTCGCTCAGCGGCTTCGGGATGACCGGCCCGCGGGCCCGACAGGGCGGGTACGACTACATCCTGCAGGGTCTGTGCGGCTGGATGGCCCTCACCGGTGACCCGGACGGCCCGCCCACGAAGTCCGGCCTGTCGATGGTGGACTTCTCGGGAGGGTTCGTGGCCGCGATCGCGCTGCTCACGGGGATCCACGCGGCCCGGCGCGACGGAACCGGCATGGACTGCGACCTGAGCCTCCACGACACCGCCACCAGCCTGCTCGGCTATCTGGGCACGTGGCATCTCACCGGCGGCTTCGAACCCGAGCGGGTGGCCGAGTCGGGGCACCCGTCGCTCGTCCCGTTCCAGATCTTCGAGGCGGCCGACGCCTGGCTGGTGATCGGCTGCGCCAAGGAGAAGTTCTGGCGGAGGCTAACCGAAGTCCTCGGCATGCCCGAGCTGGCCGACGAGGAGCGGTTCGTCGACTTCGCGGCCCGTTATGCCAACAAGGACGAGCTGCTGGAGATCCTCAGGGAGGCGTTCCGCACCCGCCCGGCCTCGGAGTGGCTGGAGATGCTGGAGGCGGCCGGGGTGCCGTCGGGACCGATCCAGGATGTGCCCGCGGCGCTGCGCGATCCCCACACGCTGGCCCGGGGTGTGCTGGCCGAGACCGAGCACCCGCATCACGGCACGATCCGCCAGCCGGTGACCCCGGTGCGGGTGGGGGAGCATCCGACCGCCGATTCGCTGTCGCCCGGACCGGCGCTGGGCGCCGACGCGCCCTATGTGCTCAAGGAACTGCTGGACTACGACGACGACCGCATCGACCAGCTCCGGGCCGACGGCGCCTTCGGCTGATCCCATGAAGAGGGGCTATGTCGACAGCGACTGGGGCCAAGTCCACTATCGGTCGGCAGGCGGCGGCGGTCCCGCAGCCGTCTTCTTCCACGAGTCGCCACTGTCGTCGATCGCCTACGAGGCAGCGCTGCCCCACTTGGGGAAGTCCTTGAGGGCCTTCGCCCTCGACACACCGGGATACGGTCTGTCGGATCCGCCCCCATCGGATCGGTTCGAGATAACCCACTATGCAGCCGTGCTGCTTCGAGCCATCGACGGGCTGGAAATCGGGCGCTTCGCGGTGGCCGGCGTCCATACGGGCGCATCGCTCGCGCTGGAGGTCGGACTCCAGGCCGGCGCTGACCGGATCACCTGCGCCGTGCTCACCGGCGTGCCGCTCATGTCCGAGGAGCACCGCCAAGAGTTCCTGGCCTCCTGGTCCCCCCCGATGACGCCGGCCTCCGACGGCAGTCATCTGGAGTGGGCTTGGGAGCGCTACCGCCGCATCTGGGGCGCCGACAGCCCTGCGGGCGTTCTCAACGTCGGTGTCACGCAGATCCTCAATGTGCTGGAGCGTTACGAGTGGGCCTACAACGCCGCCTTCCGCTACGACCCCGAGCCGCGCCTGCCGCGACTCTCCTGTCCCACGCTGCTGCTCGACGCGGAGAACGACATCTTCGCCGACATGGACGAACCGGCGGCCGCGCTGCTGCCCGACGCTCGCATCGAGATCGTCCCCGGTCTGGGAGGGCAGCTGCCCGTACGCGTGCCGCAGACATACGCCGAAAAGGTCATCGCCTTCATGACCACCCGATTCTGAGATTGCTATTGTCGGATCGTGGCCGGCGGGATCCGACCAGAGCAGCAGGACGATGCAGATGTCTCCGGCCCAAGCGATGGCGGTGCATCGAACCTGGCCGGTGCGCTTGCCGCCTCCGTCAGACAGTCGGCCGGCCAGATGCCGCAGGACACGCCGATGGCGCTGGTGTATCGGCTCGCGCCGCCCGACGAAACTGCGCCGCGGTGAGCGACCTCGCCGGGCTGAGTCTGACTGAAGCGGCCCGGCGTCTGCACAATCGGGAGGCAACCGCCGCCGAGCTGGTGGACGCATGCCTCGCCCGCGTCGAGCAGTGGGAGCCGCACGTCCACGCCCTCGTCACCGTGCTGGGCGAGCAAGCTATCGACCGGGCCGAGCAGGCGGACCGGGAGGTCGCCGGCGGGCGGCTACGCGGCCCCCTCCACGGCGTGCCGGTCGTGGTCAAGGACCTGATCGACGTCTCGGGCGTCCCGACTGAGGCGGGCTCGCAGATCCTCGCCGGCTCAATCGCCGCGACTGATGCCGCGGTGATTGCCAGGCTGAAAGATGCGGGCGCGATCATCCTGGCCAAGGCCAACACCCACGAGTTCGCGTACGGCGCGCTTACCCCGCCGACGCGCAATCCCTGGGATCTGGATCGCATGCCGGGCGGGTCAAGCGGCGGTTCGGCGGCCGCGGTCGCCGCGGGCGAGGCGTTCGGAGCGCTGGGCACCGACACCGCCGGATCGGTGCGAGAACCCGCCGCGCTCTGCGGGACGGTCGGTCTCAAGCCCACCTACGGGCGAGTCAGCTGCCAGGGAGTGGTGCCCCTGGCCTGGTCTCTGGACACGGTCGGGCCCATGACCCGCACCGTGGAGGACTGCGCCCTCCTCTTCAGCGTGTTGTCGCAGACCGGAGCGCGCCGAGCCGGGCCGCCGACGAAGGCCTCCTGCGACCCTTCTTCGTCCGGCTCCGGTCTTGCGAAGCTGCGGGTGGCGGTGGCCTCCGAATTGATGCAGCCCCTGGAGTCCGCCGTGTCGAGCACGCTCGATGACCTGCTGGAAGCGCTGAGCGCCGCAGGTGCAGCGGTCGAGCCGGCCTCGATCGGTGATCCCGACGAGTTGACGGCCACGCTGTTCGTCATCCTTCTCGCAGAGTCAGCCTCCTATCACCGGCCCTGGCTGGAGAGCTGTCCCGAGCGGTACGGCGCCGACGTGCTCGCCTATCTGGAGATGGCGGCCGATCTGACGGCAGTCGACTATGTGGACGCCCAGCGCCTCCGAGTCGTGCAGCGCAGCCGGATCGACGCCGTCCTCGCCCACGCCGATGTTCTGCTCGCGCCCTCTCAGCAGGTGGTGGCTCCCCGCGTCGACACCGATACGGTCGTGTTTCCCGGCGGCGAGACGGCCGCGAGAGACCTGACGCTGATCCGACCGCTGGTGCCCTTCTCGCTCACCGGCCATCCGGCTCTGACTGTTCCGCTGCGATTGGGCGAGCAGGGTCTGCCCATAGGGGTTCAGCTCGTCGGAGCGCCGTTCGGCGATGAACGCCTCTTCGACTACGGCTCGGCCATGCAGCAGATCCTCGGCTGGGATACCGCCGTCCCACCCTCGCCTGCGCCGCCACCGCACCGCAGTCTCTGATCTGTCGGCTGTCGCTCCGCCGCGAGCCGCGGGCGCGCTCGTTGCTCGCGAGATGTCGGCGCACTTGACGGGGCTCGAAAATGTCCTACAATTCCTGAGGATGCTGAGCGCGGTCTCGTTGCCCTGGATTCATCCGGCTGGCTCATGCGGCTGCCGCGAGGCGAGGATGTCCCAGGAGGAACGACTATGAAACTCTCGAAGAGACTGCTGCTGATGCTGTTGGCGCTGAGTCTCGTGGCTGCGTCATGCGGCGGCGACGATGACGATGCCGAGCAGCCGACGGTCGCGCCCGAGCCGGCGCCGGCGGAGGAGGCAGAGCCGGCAGAGGAGCCAGAGCCAGCGGAGGAGCCAGAGCCGGCAGAGCCCGAGGCGCCTGCCGTTGACCGCACCCTGCGAGTCGGCGTGGCCGCGCTTCCGGTGACCCTCGATCCGGAGTTCGCGCCGGGCCAGGAGTCCGTGGAGATCATCACGACGGTTCTCGACTCGCTCTTCTGGTTCGAGGCTGAGCCGGGCGCCGACGGGGTCCGCTCCGCTACCGAGCTGGCCAAGGGCGACGCCGGAATGGTGCCCGGTCTGGTCGAGTCGTTCGAGGTCTCCGACGACAACCTCACGTACACCCTGCATCTGAGGCAGGGGGTCATGAGCGCGGCAGGCAACGAGTTCACTTCCGAGGACGTCCGGTGGATGCTGGCGCGCAACTTCGGCGTTGGGGTCATCGGCGCCTTCGTCGTCGGCATCGCCAAGATCCCGTCGATGGACGCGGTCAGGGTCATTGACGACTACACGGTGGAAATCGCCATCACCGCCCCGAACCCGCTTCTGCTGCGGGCCCTGCAGCTCCAGACGATCAGCCCGGTCGACTCCGTGGTAGCCAAGGAGATGGCCACCGACGATGATCCCTGGGCCACCGAGTGGATGCAGCTGGACACCATGGGATTCGGGCCGTACTACGTCAACGAGTTCACGCCGGGCGTCCAGCTCGTGCTGAAGAGCAACCAGAACTACTGGCGCGGCGAGCCGTTCTTCGAGGAGATCATCTACCGTGAGATTCCCGACTCCTCGCAGCGCCTCACCCTTCTGCGCCAGGGTGAGATCGACATAGCCGAGAACCTCTCCAGCCGCGCGCTCGACTCCCTCGGCGCCGACGAGGGCAAGACCGTGTCCGTGGTGCGCAACCAGGTCATCTTCGGCGCCATGAACACCCTGAGCGGACCCACTGCGGATGCGAAGGTGCGCCAGGCCCTCCAGTACGCGCTGAACTCCGACCAGATCGTCGGCAGCGTGTACGACGGCAACGCCAAGGCGCTCCGGTTGGTGGCCCCGGAGGAGTATCCGGGCTACAACGCCGACCTCTGGCCGTATCCCACGGGCGGCGACGCCGACCAGGCCAGGGCACTGCTCGCCAAGGCAGGCTATGCCGACGGTTTCGACATCTCGCTGCTCGTCAACGCCGACGTGTCCGATCACGACGACGTCGCGGTGCTGATCCGCGACTCCCTGTCGCAGATCGGAGTCGACGTGGAGATTGACACCAAGCCCGCGGCCGCCTACCTGGAGCAGGCCAACTCCGGCGACATCGGCATCGTGCTGCACCAGGGCTACGCCATCGTCTCGGAGATTCCGTACCACTACCAGCTCTACGTCTCGGGGCCGACCGGGTTCCTGAGTTTCGGGGGCTTCAACCACCCGCGGTTCGATGAGGCCATCGCAGCGTCGCTGTCGGTGCTCCCGGGGGCAGAGCGCACCGCGCTGGTTGACGAGATACAGCAGATCCTCGCCGACGAGGTGCCGCACCTCTCAGTCGTCGGCGCTCCCACCAGATACGGGTTCGGCTCCGACATCGAGGGCTACACCTGGTATCCGAACAACCAGATATGGTTCTACGACCTGTCGAGGAGCTGATTCAGGCCAGCACGGCACGCGAGGCGGTCGGCGTCCGCACCGGCGGCGCCCGCCGCCCGCCGCCGGTCCCATGACCGGGGCACATGGCTTCCGAGGCTGCTGAAGCCCGCACGGCGAGGCGCGGGCTGTCCCTGGGGCGCTTCGGGACGCTGATCGGCCGCCGGTTCCGCTTCATCGTCATCCAACTCGGGGGCGCGGCCACCTTGGCCTTCTTCCTGATCCGTCTCGTGCCCGGCGACCCGGCCCGGATCCTCGCCGGGCCGGCTGCGAGCCCGGCGACGCTGGCCGAACTTCGGCGGCACTTGGGTCTGGACGATCCACTGCCGGTCCAGTACGTCACCTACCTGGGGAATCTGCTCAGAGGCGACTTGGGCACGTCGCTGACCACCGGCCAGGACGTCTCAGCCGACTTGTGGCAGCGGGGCCCGGCCACCCTCGAGCTGATCCTGTTCGCTCTGCTGGTCTCGATGCTGATCGGAGTGCCGCTCGGAGTCGCGCTGGCCAGGCGGCGGGAGAAGCGGTCCGGCAAGGCAATCTTCGGCTACGCCATGTTCTCGGGGTCGATCCCGGACTTCTGGCTCGCGCTGATCCTGCTGTATCTGTTCTCATTCAAGTGGGAGATCTTCCCGCCGCCGATCGGGCGCCTGGGCTTCGAATCGCCCCCGGACCGGATTACCGGCATGCACACGGTGGACTCCCTGCTGACCGGCGACCTCGCCACCTTCTGGCTGGCGGTCCAGCACTTGGCGCTGCCGGTGCTCACGCTGACGCTCGTCTATTCGGGACTGATCGTCAAGGTCGCGAACGCGTCCAGCGAGCAGGCTTTCGGTGCAGGTTTCGTCGATCTGTATTCCAGCGCGGGAGTGAAGCCGGCCCTGGCACTGCGACGAGCCACCCGCCTAGCCCTGCCACCGGTGATCACCGTCGCCGCCATCACCAACGGCTTCCTGCTCGGTGGCGCGGTGCTGGTCGAGCAGGTGTTCGCCTGGGGCGGTGTCGGACAGTACGCCGTACAGGCTGTGCGGGGCGCGGATTTCGCCGCGATCCAGGGCTTCATCGTCATGGCGGCGTTCTTCAACATCGCCAACTATCTGATCGCTGACATCGCGCTGCTCGGTGTGGATCCGCGCCTGGGGAGGACGGAGGCGTGAGTCGTCGGAGTTCTTCGCGCCGGGGAGCCGTGATCTCCAATGCGAAGATCAGGTGGGGGCTGATGATCGTCGCGGCCATCGCGCTGTCCACCATTCTCGCGCCCGTCTTGACACCCTTCGGGCCCGAGGAGATCACTGACGAGGTGCTCGCCTCCCCCGGCTTCGATCAGTTGTTTGGCACGGACCGCCGTGCCATGGACGTGTTGACCCGGACTCTCTACGCGCCGAGGGTGGACCTCACCATCGGCGTGCTGGCCACGTTGATCGCGTTCGTGATCGGAGTACCGCTCGGGACCGTTGCGGGCATGTTCGAGGACCGGGGGCGACTCGGCGGTTTCGCATCTCAGATCATCATGCGCGGCATGGACGTCATGCAGGCGTTCCCGGTCTTCGTGTTCGCCCTGGCACTGGTGGCGGTCATGGGAACGGGCGCCATCAACCTTGTGCTCGGCCTCGCGTTCGTGAACACGCCTGTGTTCGTGCGCCAGATCCGCACCGGCGTGCTGGTCCTTCGCGACGAGGCCTTCGTTGAAGCCGCGCTGATCGCGGGCTGGAGCAGACTGCGGATCGCCTTCCGCCATGTTCTGCCCAACGCCCTCGGGCCGGCGGCCTCGCTGGTCTCGGTGATGATCGGCTTCTCCATCCTGTTGACGGCCGGGCTCAGCTTCGTGGGTGCCGGAGTGCGCGTGCCCACGGCCGAATGGGGCGTGATGATCGCTGAGGGATCGGCCCAGCTGCCCACGGGCCAGTGGTGGCCGTCCCTGTTCCCCGGGCTGTCGCTGGCGCTGACGGTCTTCGGCTTCTCCCTGCTAGGGGAGGGACTGCGCGAGGCGCCCGGCGCCACCAGTGGCACGCGAGTCTCCCGGTCGCGCCGCTGGGCCGAGAGGTCGTTCTCGTGAGTGCTCTGGAGCTCGGCGGCTTCACGTTGAGCGTCGGCGGCGAGGCACTGGTGAGCGAGGTGAGCTTGGAACTGGCGGCGGGGCGGACTCACGCCGTGATCGGTGAGCGGGGCTCGTCCAAGACGGTGCTGCTGCGGTCCCTGGTGGGGATGTGGCCCGAGGACGCCGAAGTGAACGGACGGCTCCGAGCGGACGGCTTGGATCTGGTCTCTCTGACGGCGCGCCAGCGTCTCACGGCCCGCCGGGAGCGGCTCCTCTATCTGCCTCCCTCCGGGCGCGAGGCGCTCAATCCCGTAGAACGGGTCGGTCGGCATTTCCTCGATGTCTGCTCGGTCCGAGCGGGCGGGGCCTCCGCGCGGCGCCGGAGCCGCCGGGAGTCGCTGCTTGCCGAGGCCGCGGTCGACCTCACCAAGCTGGGCATCGCCGATCCCGAGCGAGTCCTCGCGTCGATACCCGATGAGCTCAGCGGCGGCATGCGTAAGCGGGTTCTGATTGCGATGGCCTTGCTGCTGAAGCCTGCCGTGCTCGCCGCTGACGACCCGACCAGTGGCCTCGACGTCACCATCTCCCGCCAGATCCTCGATCTGCTGGCCGAGTTGCAGGCCGACGAGGGGTTCACCCTTGTCATCGCCACTCAGGATCTCGGGATCGTGGCCCACTACGCGTCCACGATCACCGTGTTGAAAGCGGGAACCGTGGTTGAGCACACCGATCCCGACACGTTCTTCGCCGGTCCCGCCAGCGAGACCGGTGCCGCCATGCTGGCCAGGGCGAGAGTCTGATGGGCGGCGGCGCGGTGGGCCACAAGAGTCTGATGGGCGGCGGCGGTGCTGCTGGGGTCGTCGCCCGCGCCAGCGGCCTGCGAAAGGTCTTCCGCCTCAAGAGGGGCCGAGACTTGGTGGCGGTAGCCGGGGTCTCGTTGGAGATTCGAACGGGCGAGGTGCTGGGACTCGTCGGTGAGAGCGGGTCGGGGAAGAGCACCGTCGGCCGCTGCTTCATGCGGTTGCTGACGCCGGACGGCGGGGAGCTGCAATGGCATGATCCCGCCACGACGATGGGCATGGTCTTCCAGGAGCCTCGAGAATCGTTCAACCGGCAGTTCCGCATCTGGCAGGCGATCGCCGACCCGGTGCAGGCCGCCGGCATGCGCCTCGGCGAAGAGCTCGCGGGGCGGGTCAGGGACGCGGCTGCATCGGTCGGCCTCACCGCGTCGGACCTGCTGGGCGGGGTGGCGGAAGCGTCCGACGAGATCCTCCAGCGGGCCTCGATCGCCCGGGCGCTGGTGACGGATCCTGAGCTGCTCGTCTTGGACGAGCCCACGACCTCGCTCGATCCCGACGCCCGGGCCGGGGTGCTAGAGCTGATCCGCCGGATCCGCGACGACCGGACGATGGCGATCCTCTTGATCAGCCACGACCTCCTCGCAGTCCGGTCAGTGACTGATCGGCTGGCCATCATGTACTTGGGCAAGATCGTGGAACAGGGTCCGACCGCCGCGTTGTTCGCGAACCCCCTGCACCCCTACACCCGGGCGTTGCTGGAGTCTGCGCTGGAGCTCGACCCGGCGCGGCCGCCGCCCCCGGTCGAGCTGAAGGGCGAGATACCCAGCCCCCTGGAGCGCCCGCCCGGCTGCCCTCTGGAGCCGCGCTGCCCGATGGCTGTACCCGCCTGTTCCCAATCCGAGCCAGCGTTGGAACACGTCGCGCCGGGACATGATGTGGCCTGCATCAGAAGGGGCGAGCTCGTGGAGCAGCGCGCCCTGCCGGTCCGCGGCCCGGTCGAGCGAAGTCAGGTGGATCATTGAGGACCTTCGATCGGCCGGCACGAAGAAACACCCAATAGCAACAAAGGAGCATTCGATGCAGCGACTAGGAGTGGGGCTCTGGGGCGGCATGTCCGTCAACGAGTTGATAGACGTGGTCAAGCTGGCTGACCGCCGCGGATACGAGTCGGCGTACATTATCGAGAGCTTCGCCGATGCGTTCTGCTTCCTGTCGGCCTGTGCCCGAGAGACGGAGAACATCGTCCTCGGGACCGGGGTTGCTACGGTCTTCACCCGGAACCCGACCACGATCGCCATCGCCGCGGCGACGGTCGATTCGATCTCCGAGGGCAGGTTCCGTCTGGGTCTCGGTGTGGGCCACCGAGAGATCCACCGCATGCGCGACGACGTCGAGGTCCAGCGGCCGTCGCCCTTCGCCGATCCCCTTGTCAGGCTGCGGGAGACCACCGAGTTGGTGAGGGCGATCATGAAGGGCGCCCACCGAGGCGAGTTGGTGCGCTTCGAGGGCGAGGTGTTCCGCGTCCGGGACTATGAGCCCTGGTTGAGCCCGCACCGCGACAACATCGAAATCTTCTATGGCGCCTTCTCCAGATCGACCTTCGAGCTGGCCGGTGAGATCGCCGACGGGATCGCCCCCATCTTCGTGCCCCTCGAGTTCGTGCCGGTGATGAAGGAGTCGGTGGCGCGGGGCGCCGAGCGGGTCGGGCGAGACCAGGCTGAGGTCGACTTGGGCTGCTACCTGCCCACCGTGGTGAGCGACGACGCCGAGCAGGCCAAGATGGCGGCCAAGTGCGATGTGGCCACCCACATGTCGTCCTATGCCTACTACCGGAACTACTTCGTGCGGAGAGGAATGGGCGAGGTGGTGGACGAGGTCGTCGAGAAGGTCCAGTCCGAGAGCATGGACGAGGCGGCGGCCGCGGTTCCCGACGAGATGGTCGATGCGGTCGCGGTGTACGGGACGGCCGAGGACTGCCGCACCAAGATCGACGTGTACCGCGAGGCCGGGATAAGCCTCCCGATCATCTTCCCGCTGCACCCGGAGTTCAGGGGTTACCTCCCCGATCCCGCCGCCCGGGCCGGCGTCTTCCATACGGTCGATTCCCTGGGACCCGCGTGAGCAGTCCGAGCGTTCCCGCGCCGTGCCGCTCAGCGGGGCCCGAGACCGGCGTGGCGGACCCTGCCCTGTCGTTTCGGGGCGCAGTTCCCGAGATGCGGGGCGAGGAGCAGCGGTACTTCGACTACTGCCAGCAGGGACGGCTCATGATCCAGCGCTGCCCGCACTGCGCCCTGCATGTGTTCTACCCCCGTGCGATCTGCCCGCACTGCACCCGCGGCGATCTCGAATGGGTGGAGGCCGAGGGCCGCGGGCTTGTGTTCACCTATGCCGTGCACCATCGGTTCCCTCCGGGCTTCGAGGGAGCCGCCCCGTACGTGGTGGCCATCGTCGAACTGGCAGAGGGCGTGCGCATGATGACCAGGATCATGGCCGCCCCCGAGGACGTGTCGGTCGGCATGGAGGTGCGGGTGGCCTTCGCCGCGGCCGCGGAGGACTTTCAAGTGCCGGTGTTCCTGCCCGTCGAGCCCGCAGCATGAGCGCGGCGCCCCGGCTGGCCATAGTCGGTGCCGCCGCCGCGCCGTCGCGGGACTCCGGCATGCTCACACCTGCAGGACTCATGGCCGAGGCGGCGGGGGCCGCGATGCGCGACGCTGCTGTGACCAAGGATCAGATCGACGGCCTGTTCTCGGCTTCCGCCTACTACTACCTTCCCCAGATGACGCTGGGCGACCACCTCGACATCCGTCCCACCTACAGCGATTCGTCCAATATCGGCGGCTGCTCATTCATCGCCCACCTGTCCCACGCGGCCGCGGCCATAGACGCCGGGCTCTGCCGCGTG
>LXNJ01000387.1_pt1 | contig 31409 bp, 20 predicted proteins | sample 809081 | NCBI WGS metagenome assembly LXNJ01 (sample SAMN04870510, study PRJNA318959) | sponge metagenome | biome: sponge; feature: marine sponge reef; material: water | host: Petrosia ficiformis | place: Greece: Milos, Mediterranean Sea | collected 2013-05-29 | depth 5-7 m | reverse complement strand
AACCAGGCAGGAACACGTCGCCTGTTTTGACGCCGGGAACGGGCGGCTCGTATGGGAGCACAAGTTCAATGTGTGGCATTCCACCATCACGTTCAACCGGCTGGGCTGGGCGAACCTGGGCGCCGACAGGGAAACCGGCAATGTGTACGCGCACCTGGTGAACGGTCTCCTGCTGTGTTTCGACGGCGATGGAAGGATCCTCTGGAACAGGTCCCTGACCGAGGAGTTCAACAGGTTTTCGGGCTACGGCGGCAGGTTGCATACGCCCGTAGTCGACGGTGACCTGGTCGTCATCAGCATGGGAAACCGGGGCTGGGCGGACCGGCCGCCCTCCCACCGGTACATGGCCTTCGACAAGCGGACCGGAGAGACCGTCTGGATGGCGCGGCCGGGCGGGGGCGGGCAGGTCGACCTGACCGTATACTCCACGCCGATAGCGGCGACCATCGACGGCCGGAGGCTATTGATCGCAGGGAACGGAAACGGAGGGATATTCGCCTTCAAGGCCGCGACGGGTGAAGCGGTATGGGGGTTCCCCTTAAGCCGGCGGGGTATCAACACCTCTCCGGTTGCGGCCGACAATCGCGTGTACGCGACCCACAGCGAAGAGAACGTGGACAATACAACGATGGGCCGGGTTGTCTGTCTCGACGCGGGAACGGGAAGAGAAATCTGGCGCCAGGACGGGATCGCGGCGGGGTATGCTTCTCCGGCCCTTCACGCGGGGCGCCTGTACGTCATCGACAATTCGGCGAACGTGCACTGCCTGGACGCGGAGTCCGGGCGGAAATACTGGGAGCAGAATATCGGCACGGTGGGCAAGGGTTCTCCCACCTGGGCCGACGGAAAGTTATACGTCACGGAAGTCAATGGCGGATTCCGGATTCTCAAAGTGGAGGATGCGGGCGCACGGGTACTGGATGAGCAGAAGATCAGGATGCCCGGCGGGAGGCCCGCGGAAATCTACGGTTCGGTTGCCGTGGGGTACGGCAGGGTCTACTTTGCAACCGAAGCGGGACTGTTCTGTCTGGGCAACACAGATGCGTCGTTCACGCCCGGGTCCACGCCATTTGTCGGGCGCCCCGGCGCACCCTCAGGCGCGGAACCCGCTTCCCTGCTGGTGGTCCCGGCCGAGAAGACGCTGACATCGAACGAGGCGCTGGCGCTGGGCGCCCGGACGTACGACGCGCGGGGACGGTTGATCGGAGAGGTGGACGTTGAGTGGTCCCTCGATCGACTCACGGGCAAGATAGAGAACGGCAGATTCACGCCGGCGAATATGGGACAGGCCGGATGGGTGGTTGCCACCTCCGGGGCGCTGACCGCTCGGGCATGGGTGCGGGTGGTGCCAGAGACGCCCTGGACCGAGGACTTCGAGGGGGTTCCCGCCGGCAAGAATCCGCGCCACTGGGTATGGGGCGGCAGGGGGTTCAGGGTTGAGGAAGAGGACGGAAACAAGGTGCTGGTGAAGCCGCCCGCGGCGCGCGGGCTGGACCGGTCCAATCTGTATATCGGACCGCCTGATATGAACGGATACACGGTCCAGGCCGATCTGATGGGGGGCAGGCGCAGGCGCTGGCTGCCGGACATGGGGCTGATCGCCCACCGATACATCCTGGACCTGCAGGGCGCCTACCAGCGGCTGGAAGTCCGGTCCTGGTCGTCTGATCTGAGGATGGTGCAACGCGTCGCCTTCCAATGGGATTCCGAAGTCTGGTATACGATGAAGATGAGGGTCGACGTCGAGGACGGCCGGGGGGTTGTCCGGGGTAAAGTGTGGAAGCGGGGCGAACCGGAACCCGACGCCTGGACGATCGAGGCGAAGGACCCGCTTCCCATTCGGGAAGGCAGTCCCGGGCTCTACGGCTATTCACCGGCGAACATCTATTTTGACAATGTGCGCGTGTATTGACCGGACCGGAAATCCGGATGCGGCGTTTTTCGAATTCGGCCGGGTTACGTGGTTGACCGTCGACAGAACGCAACACAAAGACGCGGGTGCAATCAGAGAAAGGCAAAGATGAAAACAAAATGGATTATGAGATGTGCCGTGATTCTGGCCTGGTCGGCGTCGGGCGCGGGCGCGGAGGAGACCTCGATGTGGGGGTTCACGCCCTCCCGAAATCTGGTATCGGACGAAAAGAATCTGCCAGCGGACTGGAATACGGAGACGGGAAAGAACGTCAAGTGGAAGGCCGCCCTCGGCTCGCAGTCTTACGCCGGGCCCGTGCTGCTTGGCGGCAAGGTGTATATGGGGACGAACAACCGTGCCGAACGAAATCCCGATATCAAGGGCGACCGCGGCGTTGTGATGGCGTTCCGTGAATCCGACGGCGAATTTCTGTGGCAGTCGGCCCACCCCAAGCTGCCCGCCGGAAGGGTGAACGACTGGCCGTTGCAGGGGGTCTGCTCCACACCTTTTGTCCAGGACGATCGTCTGTTCTACGTTTCGAACCAGGGACGGGTGGTCTGCGCGGATACGGAGGGTTTTCTGGACTCCGAAAACGACGGGCCTTACAGGGACGAAGAGGTGACCGGCGCCACTGGTGTGGACATCGTCTGGGAGTACGATATGATGAACGAGCTGGACGTGTTCCCGCACAATCTGGCCACCTGCTCGCCTGTCGGAGCTGACGGTCTGCTGTTCGTGATAACCAGCAATGGCGTGGATGAAGGCCACGTGGCCATCCCCGCGCCGTTTGCGCCCAGCTTTCTCGCGCTCAACCTGAAAACCGGGGAACTCGTCTGGGAAAAGGCCTATCCCGGCACGAATATCCTGCACGGGCAGTGGTCCAACCCGGCGTACGGAACCATTAACGGAGAACCCCAGGTCATTCTTCCCGGCGGGGACGGCTGGGTCTATGCCGTGGCGCCGAAGACGGGCGAATTAATCTGGAAGTTCGATTGCAATCCGAAGGACTCCGTATGGGAGCTTGGCGGACGGGGCACGCGAAACGCGATCATCGCCACGCCCGTGATTTACGACAACAAGGTCTTCATCGGTGTTGGGCAGGATCCCGAGCACGGCGAAGGGGTGGGGCATCTCTGGGCGATTGACGCGACCGGAAAGGGTGACGTCACCGGCACCCACGCTGTCTGGCATCTGGGAGACAAGGATTTCAACCGGACGATGTCTACGGTTGCCATCCACGACGGTCTGCTGTACGTGGCGGACCTGAGCGGATTCATCTATTGTCTGGATCTTAAGACAGGAAAGCCGCACTGGACCTACGACGCCTACGCCGCCATCTGGGGGTCTCCGTTCGTGGCCGACGGAAAGGTTTACATTGGCGACGAAGACGGTGACGTGATGATTTTCAAGGCATCGGCGAAGCTCGAGAAAATCAACGAAATCAACATGGGCAGTGCGGTGTATACAACACCCGTTGCGAAGGACGGGGTGCTGTACATCGGGACCCGGAATACGCTTTACGCAATAGCGGAATAGAACGCGGCGGGAAAGATGCCTTGCCCGGCAGTCATATTTCGACCCTCGAGGTCCGGTGTCCTGTCCCGAAAATATCTTACCATCCGCCCGTCGATCCATCCCGTCCGGCTGCGTTGCCTGTGCTGAGCCTGTCAAAGCAAGCCTGTCGAAGTACCTTCGCTCGCCGGCCTTGCGCAGGCCGCCTGCGCTCAGTCGCTGGGTCCTGAGCGTTGCCCTGAGCCTGTCGAAGGGCTTATGCCAGCCAGGCGACTCGCCAGCCGAATTCCGGCAACCTATTTCCGGGACAGAACACAGGATGTCTTTGGAGAAGAAGGTAATTCTTGTAACCGGGGGGGCCTCGGGCATCGGTCGCGCTGCGTCGTTCTGCTGCGCACAAGCAGGCGCTCGAGTGGCCGTGGCGGATTGCAACAGCAGCGGCGTTGTGGCAACGGTTCGTAACATCGACGATACTGGGGGCGAAGCCCGGGGTTTCCGGGTTGACGTTCGCGTCGAGGGCGAGGTCCGGGCGATGGTGGATGACGTGGTCCGTGCGTTCGGACGTATCGACGGTCTGATTCACTCCGCGGGGATTCTCGAAGGGGCCCTGGTCCCGGTCGACTTGTTCGAAGAGGAGACCTGGGACCGTGTAGTCGATGTGAATATGAAAGGCAGTTTTCTGCTGTGCAAACACGTGGCGCCGGTTCTGGAGCGGACCGGTGGCGGGGTGCTGGTGCTGGTGTCTTCCGGCGCCGGGGTGCGAGGAGGCAGTTCGTCCGCGGCATACGGATCGAGCAAAGGGGGCGTACATGGTCTCTCTCTGGTGCTCGCGCAGCAACTGGCCTCGAGGGGAATCCGGGTGCACGCGTTGTGTCCGGGAAGTCTTGATACGCCGCTGAAGCTGGAAGTACTGAAGAAGCAGGCGGACCTGGAGGGGCGGCGCCTGGAGGAGATGAGAGCGGGGCTGGGAAAGCCCGAGGGTGTGGGCAGGGTGCTGGCGTTTCTGGTTTCGGACGATGCGGACTACGTGAGAGGGACCGTCTTTACCAGATGACCTCCGCCGGGCGCATGTTTCCGGATGCGCGTCCGCCGAATCGGCCAGGAGCCATGCACCGACCGTTACGTCCCGGTGGTTCAGGGCACGGAATCGTCAAAAGGGGAAAGCGAGGTAACGAATGCAGCGCACGATGAAAATTGCGCTGATCGGCGCGGGAATGTTCGGCGGTGACGTGCATGCCAGGGCATTCGCCGATCTGCAGCGGATGGGAATCAGTGGAAATCTCGGACGGGTGGGGCTGGACCGGTGGGCCCGGGACCTGGCCGACATACAATTCGATCTGGTGGCCGTGGCTACGCGGTCCCGGGCGTCGGCGGAACGGGCTCGCGATAACTTCAGGGCATCCACCGGTCGCGAGCCGGGCGCCTACTGGGGAGCAAAGCCGTGGGAGGACGTGCTGCGGGATTTTCCCGACCTGGACGTCATGGCGGTCGTCACGCCGGATCACCTGCATACCGAGGTGACGCTGGCCGCGCTGCGGAACGGGACGCACGTGGTCATGGAAAAACCAATGTGTCTTTCGATCGAGGAGGCGGACGAGATCATCGAACTGGCCGACGCGAAGGGGCTGGTGGTCTGCGTGGATATGCACAAGCGATACGATCCCGACCATCTGCGCGTCCAGCACGATCTCTCCAGCCGGATCGGAGAGCCGCTCTACGGCCAGGCCGTACTCGAGGAACCGCTGGAGGTGTCCACAAGCACGTTCAAGTGGGCGGAACAGAGCGACCCGTTCAGCTACGTGGGTCCACACTGGACGGACCTGATTTACAACTATTTCAGGAGCAAACCGGTTGCGCTTTCCGCTGTCGGGCAGAAGAAACGGCTGGTTCGCGAAGGCATCGACGCCTACGACGCGGTCCAGGTGCGCGTGGAGTTCGACAACGGCATGAGCATCTATTTCCACAATAACTGGATCACGCCGGACGATTTCGAGGGGCCGGTGAATCAGGGCCATGAAATCGTGGGTACCGACGGCAAGGTGGAATCGGACCAGCAATACCGGGGCCTGCGATTCTGGTACAACGAAGGCGGCAGCCGTACGGTGAACAACCACATGACGCGCGACGTCAGGCGCCCGGATGGCTCGGAGGCGTATATCGGCTACGGCGTGGACAGCATCACGGTGGGGCTGGTTGCCGCCTGCCGCATCAAGTTCCTTGGAGAGACCCGGGAGGACGTGGACGTGATCTACCCGACCGCGGCGGACGGGCGGATTACGGTTGCGATCGTCGACGCGGCCAGGCGGGTGCGGGACCTGAATTTCAAATATCTCCAGGAAGGCAGGGGGACGCCGGTGACGGCCCGGTTCGGGGAAGACGGCATCACCATAATCGATCCCTGCAGGATAGACGAGGGGCCGGAAGCGGTCTTTCAGCGAATCTACAAAAAGGCTATATAGCGGAGGGGAGCGGCGGATCGTGGGACGCCGCAACGTCCGGTTCGGGCGGCGTCTCGCGGCATGTTTCTTGTTATCAGGAGGATTCGATGGGCAGGGAGTTCGATATCACACCCCGGCACGTTCCCCGCGTGGACACGAAATACAGGCGAATCGTATCCCCATTGCCGCATCCGGAGTCGGTTCCCGTGCTCGAGGCGTTGCGAACGTACGAGCCGACTTCCATGCGGGGGCAGCCGCCTGTGGTGTGGGATCGGGCGGAGGACGTCCGTGTCTACGACAAGTATGGAAATATGTGGCTGGACTGGAGTTCCGGGGTGCTGGTGACCAACGCGGGCCACGGGATGCCCGAGGTGAGGCAGGCGATTCTGGACCAGGTCAATAACGGACTTCTGCACAGTTACGTGTTCCCCAATGCCGCCAGGGCTGAACTCGCGGCGTTTCTGGTTCATCTGGCGCCGGAGGGGCTGGACAAGGTGTTTCTGCTGACAACGGGATCGGAGGCCACCGAAAATGCGATCAAACTGGGGCGCACCTGGGGAATCGCGCAGGGCGGGAGCCACAAGATTGGGATCGTGGGCTTTGAACGGGGTTTCCACGGCCGAACGCTCGGGGCGCAGCAGGCCGGCGGCATGCCCGGGCAGAAGGATTGGATCGTCAATGAGGATCCCGCCATCGTACAGACCGCTTTCCCGGACGGATACTGGACCGGAAATACCGATTTCGACCACTTCTGCACGACCCTGAACGAAAAGGGGATGAAGGCCGACGACGTCGCGGGCGTGATCGTGGAGACCTACCAGGGTGTGGGACCGGACTTTCTGCCTGTCGAGTACGCGCAGGCCCTGGCCGAATGGTGCCGGGCGCACGGGGCGCTGCTGATTTTTGACGAGGTCCAGGCGGGGTTCGGACGAACCGGAACCATGTGGGGTTTCGAGCACTACGGCGTCACTCCGGATATGATTACGTTCGGTAAAGGCGTGAGCAGTTCCCTGCCGCTTTCAGGCGTGATCGGCCGGACGGAAGTGATGGATCAATATCCGCCCGGATCCATGACCAGCACGCATACCGGCAACCCGGTCTGCTCGGCGGCGGCGCTGGCCAGTCTGAAGAAAATCGTGGGAGACGATCTGCCGGGCAATGCCGCCCGGATGGAACCGGTGATGATGGAGGGATTGCGCGCGATTCAGGCGCGTCATCCGCGTGTGATCGGCAATTGCACGGGGAAGGGACTGGTTGCGGGGTTGCAGATGGTCAGGCCGGGCCTGAAAGAGCCGGACCCGGACCTGGCTTTCGACGTGATCGAACGCTGTTTTCACAAGGGGCTGCTGTTTTTCGCGCCGGTAGGATCCTGGGGGCAGACGGTGAAGATCTCGCCGCCGCTGACCATTAGCGCGGAAGCCGTGGCTGACGGACTGGCGGTATTGGGCGATTCTGTAGACGAGGCCGTGGATCAGGCGGCCGGAAGCTGATCGGAAGCCTGACCCGCTGGGTTGAAACGGTATGAATCAGGAGGAATGGCGGGCGATCGGGATCGTCGCTCGCTTTCTGTCTGTACGGAGGAACGACAATGGATCTGTACGAGAAGTACAGGCTGACTCGCGTCATCAATGCCTGCGGAAAAATGACGCATCTGGCGGGGGCTGTCGTATTGCCGGAGGTGGTCGAAGAGGTGACGCACGCGATGGGCTGCTTCTACGATCTGGATGAACTCCAGGAGCGCGCGGGTGAGGTGATTGTACGCGCCACGGGCGCGCAGTGGGGGTGCGTGACCGCCTGTACCGCGGCCGGCATCACATTAGGCGTGGCTGCGTCCATGACGGGAAACGACCTCGGCCGGGTCTGGCAGCTTCCGGACACAACCGGGATGGCCAGCGAAGTTGTCATTCAGAAGGGCCACGCGGTGAACTTCGGCGCCCCGGTAACGCAGATGATCCGGCTGGCCGGCGCCGTCGCCGTGGAGATCGGCACGGTGCACCGTTCCACCGAGGCGCATCTGAGGCACGCCATCGGAGACCGGACTGCGGCGGTGGTATTCGTGGTGTCGCACCATACTGTCCGGTACGGCGCCCTGCCCCTCGCGCGGGTGGTCGAGATCGCGCACGAGCACGGCGTCCCGGTGATCGTCGACGGAGCGGCGCAGTCGTTTCAGATTGGAAAGATCGTGGACACGGGCGCGGACCTGATCGTTTGCAGCGGCCACAAGTATCTCTCAGGCACCACGGCCGGCGTGGTCTGCGGCCGGGAGGACCTGGTGCGGGCGCTGAACCTGCAGAACAGGGGGATCGGGAGGCCGATGAAGGTGGGCAAAGAGGGAATCATCGGCGCGATGGCGGCCCTGGGATACCGGATGCGTCTGGACGTGGCCGGCTGGGAGACGGAGCAGAACCGGAAGATGAACAGGGTGTTGGCGCGTCTTGATGGTATAGACGGCGTGGGTCTCAGCGTGGACCCCGATCCCAACGGCAACCCGTTCAGCCGCGCGCGGGTCACTGTGGACGAAGAGAAAACGGGGTTGAGCGCCGCCGTGATCAACCTCGAGATGATGGAGGGAGATCCGTCCATCCGTCTTCGCGCGCACCATACGGACGAGGGATATTTCACCGTGGATGCGATGGAGATGACGGACGAAGAGGTGGAACTGACGTGCGACCGGCTGGTTGGGCTGTTCTCGGCTCCCCCTGCCGAAAAAGCGGCGTTGAGGGAAAGATTCGGCCGGGAGGCTGCAGTCCCGTCACGATGGTCGTGGCTGCGCTGACTTTATGAATTTGCAAAGAGTGAGCCGCCGCCGAACATCCGCGCGACGTCGTTCCGGATGTCCTGCTCGGTCAGCGGCCAGCCGGCGATTCGCAGCGCCTCGTACTTCCGGATGAATACCGGGGCGATGGCTCTGATGGAATGGGTCCATTTGTAGAGCAGCTGGTCCAGGACCCGGGCGTCGGAGTGTTGGGGCACGAAGCCGGATCCGAGCAGTTCGAGGCGTTCGGCCGTGATTTCCTGGATGATGCTGGGGTTGTTCAGGAACCACCAGCAGCCGAAAGGCGTGACGTTGGGGAATTTTCTTGCGGCAACGCAGAGTTCGTGCTGATTTTCGCGGGAAAGCAGTGTGACGAGGAAGTTCACGTCCGGCCATTCGCGGGCGATGTTCTCGAGACATGTGACGTCCCAATTTCCCATACCGTCGCCCCCGTCCCGCAGCAGCGGGTTGACCCCGCGTCTGACGCCGGCCATCAGCGCTACCGGAATTCCGTGATCGCGGGCCGCGGGGTATGCCGCAGTTCCAAGCAACTTCGCAACGGCGGATTCGGAAGGATAGGCGAAGTCCGGCGGGAGGGAGATGGCCAGGTAACGGGCATCCATTCGCGCGATCCAGTCGTCGAGGTAACGTCGAAGTTCCGCGATTGTCAGGGACGAGAGATCGTCTTCCACTCCGTAACCAAGCGCCTTTAATTTCGCCACCGGCTCGGGCCATCCCCCCAGGGCGCTGTCCAGCCGGAGGGCGGCTTCAAAACGGGGATCCCTCTCGAATCCCGCCTTCCACACGGGACCCTCCAGGTCGTCCAGGGGATCGTTGGTCATATAAACCCGGGAGACGCCGGACTTGCTGAAAACAAGATCGAGATAGGCGTCGGGGTCTGTCTGTGAGAACAGTGCGCGGAATTCGGCCAGGCTGTCCGACCGGGGGTTCAGGCCCAGTGCCGACATAACGGTCACCACGCCGAGTTGGGCTTCGGAAAGCGGGCTGCCGTTCCCCGCGAAGAGGGTGCGCCAGACCACGTCGGCCTGGCGGGGTTTCGACAGCGCGTTGAACTGTGCGACGGAGATCCCGGATGGAAGCTGGCGGCAGGTTTCGACCTTGAGGTAGTGGTAGGTAAGCAGTTCGTCGGGCCCCATCAGGCAGAGCGGACCCATTTGAATCGGATAGAGGTGGGTATGGATATCGACGATCGGCTGATCTTCGAAGGCGCGGGTGACCGCTTCGCCCACGGAGAAGGCGGGAGGGGATGACATCAAGCTTCCTCTATTGACATTGCCGTACGCCGGGTTGTGTCAGAAACCCGGGCAGTCGCACAAGACAGCATTGTAAAGGCCCTGGGGTACCTGCTGTCAAGCTGTCTGTATGAGATATCCCTTTTGCTTGTCCACCACGTTCATGAGGGGTTCTTCAGCCAGGAAGCGCCGAAGGTTTTCCTTGAAGATGCGAAGGATGTTTCCGCGACCCTCGGGGGAGTAACCGGCGGAATGGGGAGCGAACACGACGTTGGGCATGTCCCATAACGGGCTGGAATCCGGCAGCGGTTCCTCTTCGAAAACGTCCAGTCCCGCCCCGGCGATACGTTTTTCCTGGAGGGCCCGGACCAGGTCGGCTTCATTGACAATGGGCCCGCGTGCGACATTCACCAGAAAGGCCGTTTCTTTCATCCGGTTGAAGCAGGTCCCGTCGACAAGGGCGGTGGTGCTTTCGGTCTGCGGCAGCGCGACAATCACGTAGTCCGCATCGGCGATGGCATCCAACAGCTCATCGGCCCTGAACAGGCGTCCCACGCCGGTGGGCGGTTTCGTGACCTGAGCGTCTACGGCGGTCACCGCAAGCCCGAGGGCATTGAGCCGGTCGGCGATGCTGCGTCCGATGGAACCCAGGCCCAGCACGCATGCCGTTTTCCCGTGGATCTGAGAGACCGTGTCCGTGTGCCGGTCCCAGATGCGCTCTTTCCTGTCTCGCTCGAAGTACATCAGCCCGCGCGCGTGGGCGAGCATAAATGCAAGGGCCTGTTCTGCCATCGCGGCGTCGAACGCGCCCGCCGTGTTGGTGATGACCACATCGCTCTCGATCATTTCGGGATACAGCATGGTTTCGAATCCCACGCCGATACTCTGCACCCACCGGAGTTTTTCTGCTTTGAGAAAGGGCGCTCGCGGCAACCGCCCGTAGACGACCTCCGCGTTCGGAATTTCCCGAAACAGGTCCTCGTCGGAATGCGCGGCGACCGCCTTCACGCACGGCGAAACGGATTCGAGCTGTTCCCGCCATTCGGTCCAGGGACCGGCCATCATTACAACCTTAACACTTGACATTGCAATCCCTCACGAAGCGGAGGACAAAAAACGCCGAAATGGCGATACCGTGTTCAGGCGAGCGGATTGAATCGCCGGCCGGCCGCGCCGAAAAGCCGAATCCGCGGTCCCGATGTGCATTAGTATATTTCTTTCGATGGCGCAAGTCAAGAAGCGACCGGCGTTGGTACGCCGTGCCCGGCGACGTCAGGAAACAAGCTGGATTCCCGTTCAGACGGCGGCTTGTTTCGAATGCCCGGCTGCGTATTTGCGCTTGCTGGACAGAGTTGCAGTCATCCCAAACCGGAATCCGGCCTCGAATTGTGTAAAATACAGGATTATTTTTTCCCTCGTTCATTGCCATTTGCGGCGATTTTACTATATTAGTAGAAGAATTGCAGTGCTTCTACTGCCCCAGTGCAACGTTTCCCACGGGCTCTTATTCCTGAACCGCGGCCGGTACAACCTTCCCCGGAATCTCGTAGCGGTCAAGAGATACTCGATGGTATCCTGTCATACCGGAATAGGAGAGACTGCCTATGGTGATGAGGGAGGCGTTGTTTGTACGCCCTTCTGTCGCGATAACGATTCGGATCCAGTAGTCCCACCGTCCGGGTCTTTCCGGCCAACACCATATTGAGTCCGTGTGGGTCTTCATGAACTGATTCAACACAAACGATGTCGCTGCTGCCAGCCGCCGACAGGACGAATCATTACGATCAATAATCCGATTCGCGAAACCCGATACAAAAGGAATTGAGCAATGAAGTCCGGTTCCAGATTCAAAGTCACGAAGTTTGTTTTTTGGTCCGTTGCGTTTGCAATATCCATCCTTCATTTCATGACCGGTGTCTCGGTGTCTCAGGAATCCGAGGGGACGGCCGAAACCGACACCTCGGAAATTATCCTCGACGAGATTGTCGAACTGGAAGAGCTGGTCGTGATTGGGTCCCGGCGACCGCGCTCGGCCACGAAATCGGTCGTGCCCATCGATGTGGTCACCAGTGAGGATTTCGTCAAGCAGGGCGGTACGGATGTGACCGACCTGTTGAGAAACGTGATTCCCTCCTACAACGTCAACACCCAGCCCATCAGCGACGCCGGAACGGTGGTCCGGCCGCCCAACCTTAGAGGCCTTGCGCCGGACCACGCACTGGTGCTCGTTAACGGCAAGCGCCGGCATCGGGCCGCCGTGATCCACTGGCTGGGCAACGGCGTCGCAGACGGTGCGCAGGGCCCCGATCTCTCCGCCATCCCCGCCATCGCCCTGAAGCGTGTGGAGGTCCTCCGCGACGGCGCCTCGGCGCAGTATGGATCCGATGCGATCGCAGGCGTGCTGGACTTCCGCCTGAAAAACAACCACGAGGGTATGGCCGCGAACGTGAAGGTGGGGAGTTTTCAGGATGGGGACGGGAAATTCCTGGGCGACGGCGAGATGTTCACGGCCGCGTTCAACATCGGCCTGGGCGACGAGAATACCTGGGCCAACCTCAGCCTGGAATACGGGAACACCGGCGAAACCATCCGCTCCGTGCAGCGCAATGACGCTGCGGGCCTGATTTCAGCGGGCAATATCGAGGTGGCGAATCCCGCCCAGGTCTGGGGTCAGCCATTCGTTCGCGACGACCTGAAAATCTTTGCCAACTACGGCGCCACCCTGGGCGAGAGCGTGGATTTCTACGGTCACGCGAATTATGCCGACAAGGAAACGGAGGGCGGGTTCTATTTCCGGAATCCACATACCCGTAGCGGCGTGTTCAAGGGGCCGTTGATTGACCTGGACGGGGACGGCGAAGCCGAAACGGCATCCCTGCTGGTCGGCGATCTGGACGGCCTGGATCAGGGCGGCGAATGCCCGCCGGTACCCATTATTGACAACAGGCCGGACCAGAACGCGTGGCTCCAGGTTCGCGACGATCCCAATTGCTTCTCCTTCCTGAAGATGTTTCCCGGCGGATTCACGCCGCGGTTCGGTGCATTTACAACGGATGAGTCCATCCTGATGGGCATTAAGGGCACCGGTATCGGGGAGCAGGCGCTCGCATCCTGGGATTTGAGCATGTCCTACGGACGCCACGAGGCGGACTACTTCATCTTCAATACGGTCAACGCCTCCATGGGGCCCGCAACGCCCACGTATTTCGATCCGGGTTCCTACATCCAGTCGGACGTCAATCTGGACTTCGGTGTGACCTACCCCGTGAACCCCCAGGTCTTCCTTGCGGCGGGACTGGAATACCGTAAAGAGACGTTTGAAATCGTTGAGGGCCAGATCGAGTCCTATATTATCGGCCAGCCGCTTGCCAGCCAGGGATTTCAGCCGGCGACGAACGGTTTTTCCGGCTTCAGCAAAGTGGCCGCCGGCAGATGGAGCCGTTACAACACGGCTGTGTACGCGGAAGGGGACATCCAGCCCACGGACAGAGCGGCGGTTTCCGTTGCCCTGCGCTACGAAAATTTCGAAGACTTCGGCGCCACCTCCAATTATAAGGTTGCAACAAATATAGGCCTATCGGAGAACGCCCGGGTTCGCGGCAGTTACAGCACCGGCTTCAGGGCGCCCACGCCCGGCCAGCAGAACGCTTTCAATATCACCACCGAGTTCAACTTCGAGAAGAACGATCTGGTGAACAACGGAACGGTCCCGTCGACCAGCCGCGCGGCCGCGTTGAAGGGGGCCAAAGCCCTGGCGCCCGAGAAGTCCAAGAACCTTTCACTGGGTGTCGTCCTGGATATGGGCAAGGCAAGCATGACGGTCGACTACTTCGACATCAGGGTGAATGACCGCCTGACGGTTTCGCAGGACTTTTCACTCAGCGACGCCGAGAGGGAGCAACTCATCAGGGAGGGCATCACCAGCGCGGCAGGACTGCAGGAGTTTCGCTTCTTCACCAACGATTTCAACACCCAGACCCAGGGGATCGACGTGGTATTTTCCGTGCCGTTGGGCTTGGGCGCGATGAACATCGCATATAACTACACGGGTACAAAGGTTACGGACCACAATCCGGAGATTCTGGACGATCTTCGGCTCAGGGAACTGGAGGAGAATCTTCCCAAGCAGCGCGGGAACCTGACCCTTACCCAGAAGCTCACGACCCGGTGGGACGTGCTGGGCCGCATCAGCTATTTCGGCGAATGGTACGACTCCGAAGACGATCAGGTCTACAGCGGCAAGGTCCTGTTCGACGCCGAGACCAGCGTCTCGTTCGACGACTACAGATCGACGATTGCAATCGGAGCGCAGAACATCTTCAATACCTATCCGGACGAACACGAGAAAGCCAGGGACAGGACGGGCAATAAATACAGCCAGTTCAGCCCGTTCGGTTTCGGCGGCGCGTTCTGGTACGCGAAATACAGCTTCAACTATTAGAAACGCGAAAGCACCTGCGCGGCCGTCATGCCGCGCAGGTGCACTTTGAACCACAAAAGAAAACGCAGCGGCAGTGAAACCTGCCGCTGCGTTTTCTTTTTAAGTCGGCGCACCATTGCGGGATGGCCTCGACCCGTGTCAGCTCTTTGGCGGCAACCCCTGTCTGGCGCCGTCGTAGACGACCGGACAATAGTCTGTGTTGTGGATGAACTGGGCGAGGGTGCCTTCCGAAGGGGCGGCGGCGCATGAATTTTCCGTGCGCATGTGGATGGCAAAGCTCCGCCTGGGCGCGCCGGAGCGGTTAGGACGGCTTCCGTGGAAGGTGAGGCAGTGGTGGAACGAGACGCCTCCCGGCGGAAGGATGGCTTCCTCTTCACGCCACGATTGGCCGGGAGGAAGGGTGATCTCTTCGCGTTGAATTTCGATGTCGTCAAAGTAAAACTCGCCCTGGTTGAGCAGACCCCATCTGTGAGAGCCCGTCACAAAAGCCATGGGGCCCGTGTCAGCGCTCACGTCGGATACGGCGACCCACGCGGTGAACAATTCGCTCCCCTCCTTCCAGGCCTTCCAATACTGCCGGTCCTGGTGCCATCCGACGCTGACCCCGGACCCCGATTCCGTACTCACCGGCGGCTTGGAAAGGAGCTGGACCCACCAGACCTGGACCCTTTTTGCGCCGGTGACCGCCGCTGCAAGCCGGCCGACAGCGGGATGGCTGACAAGCTCCATTATGGCGCTGTTGGCAAGCTGGGGCATTTCGACTTTGCCCAGCTTGTTCGGGTCGTCACCGGGGTTCCAATAGGAGGGCTGCGGGGGAATGCCGGTCTCGTATCGCCCGGCCAGCACGTCATCCATGCCGTCCATGGCGCGGCGGACGAGGTCTTGGGGAATCACCGGCCGTGGGTGGATGACGTACCCGTCACGCAGGTAATCTTCGTGGTGTGCCATGGCGTGTTCCTTCTGTCTCTCCCGGATCTCACCACGCCGCGGCGTAGCCGTCCCGGCGCGGGTCCGACCCGCCGATGAGCGTGTTGGTTTCCGGGTGAATCGTGATCGCCTGGGCGCTTCCGGGACCGTCCCAGTCGCCCAGGATCCGGAGGTCGTGGCCACGCCGGGCGAGGCCCTCGCGGACGTCTTTGGAAAATCTGCCCTCAAGTTGAAGGACGTCTTCGCAGGTATGCGGGACGGTGGACTCCATCGGGTTTTGCAGACTGCGCCAGCGCGGGGCCTCAACGGCTTCCTGCGGGGTCATGCCGAAATCCAGCATATGGGTGATGAGCTGGAGATTGGTCTGTACCTGGGTATCCGCGCCAGGCGTACCGCAGACGAGCACGGCCTTGTTGTCCAGGGTGACAATGACCGGGTTCATCGTGTGACGCACCCGTTTCCCGGGCATGAGACAGTTTGGGTGGTCCTCTTCCAGGTGCCAGTACGTCATCCGATTATTGAGCAGGATGCCGGTATTTCCCGCGATCAGGCCGGCGCCGAACCCGGACTGGATGGACTGCAGCACGCACACGGCGTTTCCCCACCGGTCCGCCGTGCAGAAGCACGTGGTGTCCTCGTGGGATTCGGGCCGCCCGGCAGGGACGTCGGTTGCCGCTCGCTCGGGATCGATTCGCCGCGCCTGCTGTTCGGCGTACGACCTGGAGAGGAGGCCCCTGAGCGGGATATCCAGCCAGTCCGGATCGGCGACAAAGGCTTCCCTGTCTGAAAACGCGAGTTTCTTGGCCTCCACCATAAGATGGATGCTCTCGGCCGTGTTGCAGCCAAGGGATTGAAGATTGAAACGCTCCACGATATTGAGCTCCTGGAGCAGGATGTGGCCGCTGGAATTGGGCGGCATTTCATACACCGTGTGGCCCCTGTAGGTGGTGTGAATGGCGTCTGCCCAATGGGCGTGGTGGTTCGCCAGGTCTTCCATGGTCAGCAGGCCGCCTCGTGAACGGCTGAATGCAACGATGGCCTCCGCGACGTCGCCCTCGTACAGCGCCGCCCGGCCTTCCGCGGCGATCCGGCGTAACGTGGTGCCCAGGTCGCTCTGGCGAAGGACGTCGCCGGGTCCGATGGGCAGGCCGTTCTTTGTGAACACGTTGCGGGTGAACGGATCGGAGGCGAAGTTCCTGCTCCAGCCGGCAAGGCTGCCGGAAAGCTTGTGGCTGACGGGAAACCCGTCTTCGCAAAGGGAGATGGCCGGTTCCAGGACACGTTCGAGACCGAGGCGGCCGTGGCGTTCGTGGGCGATAAGCCAGCCGTCCACCAGGCCTGGAACGGAGACGCTGAGTATACCTCTCATGGGAATACCGCCGCGATCCAGATAGATGTCCCGTGTAGCCGCTCGAGGGGCGGCGCCGGTGGCGTTAACGGCGGAAACGGCGCCGGTATCGGACCGGTAGATAAGCAGATAGCCGTCGCCGCCCACGCCCGATGCGGCAGGTTCGACCACGCCCAGCGCTGTGGCTGTCGCAACGGCGGCGTCGATGGCGTTTCCGCCGGCCATCAGCGTGGCAATGCCGGCCTGGGATGCCAGGGGATGGCCGGAGGCAACGAGCCCGTTGTTTCCCATCACCGATGGTCGAAAGGCGTGGTGGCCGATTCCGTGTGGGGATTGCATGGCATTCTCCGTCATTCAACTTGAGGTTCGGAACATCCGGGAATAGGGTACCGGATCGTGGAAAACGCCGCCGCTGTGCCGGTAGTAGGCCTCGTTCAGGACAAATGCGCCCGATTCGGGCGTCAGCCACGGCGCGTCCGGGATGGGGTACGCGGCAAGCAGGTCGGCCCAGTTGCCGTAGTTCTCAGGCCCGTTTGATTCAATCAGTCCGCCACGGATTCCCGGGAATCCCGGCAGGCGGGCCGCAACGTTCTTGTTCCACTCGACCAGGAGGGGAATGCACCCGTTATCGGCCACGAAACTCGGCACGCCGGCTTCCGCCGCGGCGCGCACCATCCGGAACGCGAGCGAAAGGGTCTTGCCGGCGGGCTTGACGGCGATGGCCCCGTACCCCTGATCGGCCCTTGTGCCCACGTCCTCCACCGTCTGTACGCTCTCGTCGGCCGCGAACCTGGCCGGCAGGTCGCCCACGTCGAATTCGCCGGGATCCCCAAAGGGCTCTTCGATGAGGACGATGTGCTCGTGTATCCCGGTCTTGAGCGCATGGTCCAGCAGGCGGGCCATGGTTTCTTTTTTCGCGTATCGCGCGTTCGCATCGAGATAGTAGAGGACTTTTCCCGAGTCCGTCATCGGCGAATTGTATTGTGCCGCAACGTGATGGATTCGATCGAGCCATTCGATGTCCTTCCTGACCATGTCGGCCTCGGCGCCGGGTTGGCCGATCTTGATCTTCAGGATGTAGACGCCCGTTTCCAAGATGGCCTGCAGTTCATCCACGGGCATCCCGTAGCCTACGGCCGGGGCAAGGCCGAGATGGAACTGGCGGTCCGCAAGAAAGGGTCGGTACGCAACCGGTATGAGGTGATCGAACGTGGTAATTCCCTGACGCTTCGCATGAAGCATCCACGCGGCATTGTCCAGGGCGACCAGGGCGATCAGAGAAAACGTGAGTCGCAGACCGCGGTTCCGGGTGACCGTCTTGCCGTAGTCGTGCACCTGCGGCACGAGTTCCGCCAACAGGGCGGGCGGGTCGACGAACTCCCGGTCCACGGCCTGTTGAAGCGCAAATTCCAGAAGCGCGGCCATGAGGATGTTACCGCCGATTTCGGTATGGCTCGAAAACACGTCGGGGTCGGACCAGAGTACGGCGGTGCCGCCCACACCCACGGCTTCGGTACCGTCTTGTTCCGTCAGGCGTACGATCAGGTTCCACTTTTCGTGAAAGGCGGCGCCCTTGAACGCGAACGGCTTCGCGAAGGGTTGACGCTGCATTTCCAGATCGGCGCGGACGATTCGCATGCGCGGGCTACTCCCAGCGGGTGAGGTCCAGGAGGACGCCGAGCCAGGCGCCTTTTTCTTCGAGGAGACCCCGGTAGGCCGTGGCGGCCCCCGAGGCAGGCAGGACGTGGGTAAGCAGGGGAGCGACCTTCAGGCGCCCGCGGGCGATGAAGTCCAGCATGAGTTCGTGAGGATCCGGGTCGCCGAACTGGCGGGCGTCGGCCTGTCTCGAGCCGTGCGCGCCGATCACGGAAACGCCGGTGCGGTGAAGGTCGAAATACAGATCGATTTCGGCGCTGCCCCGCGGGCTGCCCAAAAGAACAACCTGCCCCATCTGTGCCGCGGCCCTGATCGCCTGCGGGGCCACCTGCGGGTTGCCCGTTGCCTCGACCACGATCTGGCATCCCGCGCCGCCGGTAACGTTGTCGATTCGTTCCATCAGGTTATCCACGAGGGGATTCACGCCGTCGTCGACGCCGCAGGCCGCGGCAATGGCGAGGCGTTCGGGAATCGTGTCGATACCGATGACCCGGCCCGCGCCGGCGAGACACATCAACTGCGCGGCGAAATTGCCGATAAGGCCCTGACCGAATACGGCGACGTTGTGGCCGAGGCGTACCCCGGAAAGGCGTACGGCAGTCAGCGCGATCTGAGCCAGGACGGCAAAGGGGGCGTGTTCAAGTGTCAGATTTCCAGGAAGTTTCACCGGGGGCCGGTCCGCGGAGATCATCGAGTGGGAGGCGTGCTTACCCCGCACGTATACCAGGTCGCCCTCACTGACGGCGTCCACGCCGCGGCCCGTGAGCAGAACGCGGCCCACCGAGGCGTAGCCCGGATAGAACGGGTACCTGGCGTAGCCGAAGTCGGGCCTGGGGAAGCCCACGTGCGTCTGCGTAAACATCGCCAGTTCCGTGCCGGGGCTGATCAAGCCGTAGAGTTGTTCTACCAGTATTTCTCCAAGCGCCGGCCGGTCCGGTACCTCGACTTCGACTGTCTCGACCGCCATTTTCCCGGAAAATACAAGCTGTTTGGCTTTCATGTACGGTTCCTTCCTGTCGGATGCAGGGCAGGTGCCGGCCGTCAGTGACCCAATCCGATTCCATTCAGGCCGGATGTATCCACGGTGCCGTCGGTCATATTGAAGGCCGGGGGATAGCGATCCGCCCACTCGCCGTTGGCGCCCGGGCAGTACTGCCGTGCGTTGCCCTCGATAGCGGTAACCGCGGGCACCCGCGCGGCCAGGCCGGCGGAGTGCAGAAACGAGGCCCCCGGGCAGGTGAGGTCCTGCACGCAGAGGAACATGCCGTATTTTTCCGCCGCGGCGCCCATGAGCAGGGCCTGTGACTGACCCTTGCAGGTCTTGAGTGCGACGCCGGAATAGCCCAGTTTACGGGCGAGCAGCAGGCTCTCGAAGTCCTCCAGGGACTCATCGATCACCACGGGCCGGATCCCGGCGGCTTCGTGCATTGTGTTCTCAGGGTTGGCGCGGAGGTCGCGGGCCGTGGGTTGCTCGATGTAGGCCACGCGCTGGAAGGCGCCGCCGCTTTTTTCCCTGATCTGCGCAAGAAAGTCCATCAGGTAGGCTACGTTACGGCATTGTTCGTTGAAGTCGAGTGAATAAGCCCAGTCCGATACGCCGCGTTCGGCCTGTGTCTGGGCAGTAACGGCGTGAATGCCGCATACGCGGTCCACGTCCCAGGCCAGGTCGTCTCCGTTGAGTTTGACTTTGAGATGTGTCAGGCCGTCGGCGCGAATCCATTCCGGCAGGGTCTCGGGCAGGCCGTCGTCGAGCCGCTGATCGACGTCCGCGTCCGTAAGTGGATCGAGGGCGCCCACGAGGTGGTAGAGCGGCATGCGGGGTTTGGGTTCGCGCAGGGTGTACCGGTCCAGGTGTTCGCCTTTGAAGTCGTCGTTCAGATACCAGGCCAGATCGTGGTTCATCCATTCGGCGGAGAGACCGTCGTACGCATTGATCCCGTTGACCTTGCCGTAGGCATCGTGCAGCGCGGCATCGATCGGACTTGCGGTGACCAGGGTACAGAGCCTGGGAATGGGTTCTCCCAGGTTCAGGTCCGCGCCGGTTTCCACGGCGAGATTCAGAAACTGGGACTCCAGATCGGCCATGATGTCTATAGGATGCCCCCTATCCCGATAGGTGCGGGTGAACGCAACCATGCGCTTTCCGAGCAGGACCATCGCCTGCATGGAATCATCGAATCCGACCGACTGGGAGGGGAAGGACCAGGCGTTCCCCAGGGGCATGGATCCGAACCCGGATGCCCTGACGCCGGCGCCGTTTTCAACGTCGACGGTTACATTCATCAGTTTGCAGTGCGTGGTGACCACGCCGCCGAACTTGAGCGGCGTGCGGTACGGGTGTGCTTCAAAGTCGAGTTCGACGTTCTGGATACGGATATCGGATGGTTCCGGCATAGTGGCTCCGTTGATCGGTACGCGGCGAGGTCGCCGCTCCGTTACAGCTCTGTGAATCTTTATCCTCCAAGTTGGCGTTGCACGCCTGCTTCGAGAGCGGCATCGATGCGCGTGACGCTCTCCTCCAGATGGGCGCGGGTCTGGCGGTCCATGCCGGTATTGGATAGCACGTTCCGAATGGCGGTTGCAAGGGCCGCCAGGTCCGTGCGCGCAAGAGAGGTGGCGTCGGCCGGGGCGTCGCGGGGCGGCTTCACGACCAGGGCAACGACGTGGTCCAGGTGCATGCGCTGGAGGTTTCGTCGGAAGCTGTTGATGTTGGCGGCGGTTTCCAGTTCCGCCCAGATGGTTTCGCGCAGGCCGTCGAAGAGTTCCGGCATGTCAAATATGTCTTCGCCGGCCCAGAGTTCCAGGTCCTGCAACCGGCCCAGCAGCAGCGGATGGTACAACGCGCTCAAGGGGCCGCGCTGTATGCTCAGAATCCGGCTGTGGATTGGATAGTCCAGGCGCTGCATGCGCCAGACCGCGCCGGTGAAGCCCCAGAGGCGTTCGGGGGCGAGTTTACGCATCAGCCCGGGTGGAAAGTCGAAGGCATCCGGACCGAAAACGTGCGTTTTGAGGAAGTCGAACGCCTCCCGTTGCCTGGCTGCCTTGACCGGTTCGAACGGCAGCCGGTTTCCGGGGTCGCCCACGTGGTCGCGCCGGTGATGGATGCCGCCGATATATTTGGTAATGTTGCGCGCAGCGAGGACGTATTCCGTGAGGCCCTGGCCGAATACCCTCCGAAGTTTCTGGTAGCGCCTGCCTGGAACCTCGAACGTGCCTTCCATTTTTCGCCAGAGTTCCTTCGCGAGGCCGATGCGATTCCGGTGGTAAGCCAGCGGATCGGCGCCCAGGTCCCAGCGATTGACCGTCGGATCGATGCCCCGGGGCGCGCCGAAGGCGTCTTCATCCGTACCGTAGGCGACCCTGGGGTCCGCGACTTTGGCGGCGATCTTGTGCAGTTCTTCCCGTTCCGCCTCCGGGCTCTCCGCGTCGATGGGTCTGTAGGCGTATTCGATCGCCCACTTGTCGTAGGGGCCCAGAGTGGTGGGAAAGAAGTGGCCCTGGCTTTCTCCCTCCGGCGCGATATTCGGCGGCAGGTAGTCCATCACCGAACTGGCCAGATCCTTGACGGCCTCCTTGTCGTGAAGGCGCTCCGTGGGATGCAGGGTGCTTGCGCGGAAATTATGGCGCAGGCCCAGGGTGTGCCCCATTTCGTGCGCGGCGATCATGGTCAGATAATCGTTGATGAATTCCTGGCCGTCCTCACCCCCAGGGTCGATTTCTCCCCGTGCCGTCAGCAGGTTTCCGGTAAACGCGGCCTGGTGGGCGGCGCCTTCTGCATAGTCGCAGAATCCCCGCGAATGGTCCCTCGTTCGATCCTGCTCCGGAAACGGGCCGCCGGCTTCAGATAAAGGGTCCACGAATTCCTCGTATTCCCGGAACATCGAACGCGGAAAATCGGCACTGAAGCGGATGCTCGCGTGGAACAATTCGCCCGTGAGCGGATTGGCACGGGAGGGCCCCTGGGCATATACCCTTCGGGGGTTCACGAACCAGCGGACCATGTTGTAACGCGCGTCGGCGGCGTCCCATTCCGCGTTGTCCGGTTGCTGCTTTACAACGATCGCGTCCTTGAAGCCGATGCGCTCGAAGGCTTCATTCCACATCAGGAGGCCCTTTTTCAGGGCCTTCCTGTATTTCACGGGTACCGTCTTCTCCAGCCAGAAGACGATCGGCTTTTTGGGTTTCGAGAGCCTTGCCCGCGGATTCTCCTTCTCCAGGCGCCACCGCTCCACGTATCGTATGTAGGGCGTCTCCTTCTGTACCGTGCTGTAGTCCTGGTACATGGTGAGGAAGTGGCCCACCCGGTCATCCCCCAGCCGGGGCCGATAGCCCGTCCGGGGCAGGGTGGAAAGGCTGAAGTGGTAGACGTGCTGAAAACTGCGGGGGTCGGGGAAGGTGTACGCCTCGAATTCGGGGTTGGGCGTATTGAAGTGCAGGACCACTTCGATCTCGGTGTTCAGCGGAAAGGACTTCACCTTTCCGAAGTAGCTGTTCTTGCCGTCGAAGCGGTACTTCACTTTGCGGTTTCTGAACGCGGCCGCCACCATTGCCAGATCCTGCAGGAAGAAGCCATTCGCATCCACAAGGATGCTTTTCTTTTCGGGGTGTGGCTCGCTGTCCACGATTTTCGCAACGCTCAGGATGGAATTGGTGACGCTGCGTTCCACTGCGCCGGCGATCGGAGCGTTCTCATCCGCCCGGAAGTAGAGGTTTCTGTGCAGGAACTGCACGTTCTTTCCCACGCGTTTGAGAACGAAGGGAAAACCGTAGTTCATAAAGCTGGGAATCAGGGCCGTTGCGTCGAAGAAATAACCGTCGGCCGCCTCACGGGTAACGGCGCAAAGAAAGAGCCTGTCGAACTGTCTGGGCTTGATCTCCATGTAGACTTTGGCTTCGTCGTCTTTTCGGTAAATCGTAAAGAGACCCGGGATAACTTCGAAGTCTTTCGTGACTTCCTCGAAGGTCTTCTTTTTTTTCTTCTTGTCTTTTTTCGAGGTCGTGTCCGACCTGGTCTCTTTGGCCTTGACTTTCGCCGTGTCCGCCGCCGTGGTATCGGGTTTGGCTTCTTCCGCATCTACCGTTACGGCCAGAATGCAGACGAACAAGATGTGGGTGAACCAGATGACAAATGGGCGCATCCTGTCCTCCTGACAGGTTGATGTGGTTCCCGGTCCTGGAAAAAGGGGGCGATTGACCGGTTGCCGGCGGCACCGAACGCGTGCGCGTCTGGCGATATTTCTCCAACCTGGTTTGCGTAAAACTCGAGAAATCCCGCCGCTTACCCTGGCCGGGCCGACCGGATCCTCAGCAGAAGCCGCACGCCAAGGCCCGTTATGCATCCCGTTGCTGCGGCGGCAAAAACCACCCATCCGCCCTCCAGCAATACGAGCAATACGGCGCTGATGCCGAGCGACAGGCCCCAGAAGAGCCCTGCTCCCAGGCTCCAGTCCAGCAGTACCGACACGAGGCCCACGCCCATGGCCGCCGGTATGGCCGCAACAAATCCGACAATCACCCCGTCGAACGGGCCCCAGTAGACACCAGCGCCGGCGCCAAGGCCCAACACCATGCCAACGCCTGTGCTGATGTCGCTGCCCATGCCCACAATCAGCCCGAGCGCCAGCCCCCATCCCAGACCCAATCCTATCGTGTGGAGCCAGCCCGACATTCCGACCATGGCGTGAGAAAACGGACCCATCAGGAGAAACGCCACCACGAACACAAACGCACCATGGATGATTCGCCGCAACACCCCTGCTCCTGTCTTGTTTCTATGGCCAATACTGTCCCGTCGAGCAGGTCGATCTGAAGGTGGGGCAGATATTCCTGTCTGCCCGCATCATTTACTTAATGGCGGTAAACAGACAGAAGAAAAGCCTGCGACACAGGACGATACCTGAGCGTGTGTCAACGGACGTGCCCTGCCAGGCAGAACGTCCGCACCCTCCCGGGCTGCGATCAGCCCGCTCCCCGTCGAACCGGGGTATATCATGTCGAAGGTTCAACGAGTTGGTCCAACGACACTTCGAGCGTGGTCGCGAGTCTTCGAAACAGGTTGAGTGTGCCGGACTTGTGTCCGTTCTCAATCTGTGACAGATACCCCCGCGAAACGCCAACCTGACCGGCCAGAGAGGCCAGCGTGAGCCCGCGGTATTTCCGCCACACGCGCAAAGGCGGTCCTCCGTCGATTATACCTTTAGCGACCTCGCCAGGTACCGTCTCGCCCGCCGCGTCATCGGCCCATGCTTTGTCGATGGCCTCGGCATCGTCCGCGTCTTCCAGCGCGGCGGCCATGCGACGGTACGCGTCGATCGGGATCACCGCATATTCAGGCGCCCCGTCCTTTACGATGATCTGCACTTGTTGCTCGTTCATCGGTAAATCTGCCCTCGCGTATCAATTTTTGCCACGAGCAATATCTCGCGCTCGTCGTTGATCGAGCAAATCACGCGCCAACCACCCAACCTTAGTCGAAAGTCCCTGTCTCTGCCCGGAATCTGTGTTGCGTTCGGATGTTTGCCATACGGATCTGCCGCGATCGCGTCGATCCTGGCGCAGATCCGCCGCGCGGTGCTGCGAGGCATGCCAAATAGCCGGCGTGCGGCCTGCTTCCGATAACGGACTTCGTACATCTACCAAATTTACCTGATGATTTCTATTTGTCAACGGAATTTTCGATAAAAGTTTTCTTTTAGTAAAAACCAATGGTTATGATACGCCCATAGACCTATCAGGTTCAGGCGCCGCCTGTTTCCTGCAGATCCACGGCAGAAAGTCCGGCCTGGCATCCCGAAACGCCGTATGCGACTGCATCAGGATTGTGGCGGTATTGCGGTTACTGGAAGACACTCGCAGGGATGGACCTGAAAGGAGCCAGTTGTTTTTCATCCTGCATATCCATGTTTCCAGCCTTCAAGATGCGCATTGAGCTCGGTCGCGTTTCAACCGGCTTGCAGGACTCTGTCGATGGCGGCGCGGACGATTTTCTCCGACTTCCCGGACACGAAGGCGTCGGTGGGCTCGTACCCGCCCTCGTCAAAGGAAGTTTCCATGGTGATGTACCCTGTCCCCAGGTCTCCGTATCCCGCTACGGCGACAAAGGCGTCGGGGCGGCTCGCCTGCGCGTGCAGCTGGTATTCGATAAAGATCTCGCCCGGCAGATTGACCACCGCCACCCGGTCGTTCAGATGCAGGCAGGTGAGGGGAATGGGACGCTCGCGGCGGCGCACGTACGTCAGCATGAGGGCGTGCTTGCTGTGAATCTTGGCTCCTATGCGCGCCGCCGAGATTTTCGCCAGCAGGTCTTCCTCGTCCAGGTCCTCCCGTGGCGGCAGCCGCACGGGCGCTACCGTCCAGGCCACCCGTTCCAGGGGCTGGCGGGAACTGGCCTGCTCTGCTTCCAGCATGGCCGTATGGATGCGCCCGGTGAACAATTCGCGGTTGTCGGCCACACCGTCGTTGTACTTGCCCGCGGTGACGTTACCCGCGCAGCCTGTGAAGTAGATGTGCGGCACACCGCTTTCCTCCGTGCGGCGGTTGCGGGCCAGGCCCACGAATTCGGGCGTCACCAGCCCCGTGCCGTCCTTGCTGGTGGGATGTGTGGCATAGTAATGAACGAGGGCGAGCGGTGTATCCTGATGGTAATAGCCGATTGTCTTTAGCATGGGGTCGATGACGCCCTCGGGCGCGGCCCGCACCTCGGGATCGGGCGTTTTGGTCCAGCGAACGGCGGCCACCTTGCCGTCCGGCCCCATCACCCGCCGGTTGGAGGCGATCCGGTCGACTCTGGCTTCGCCCGTCGAGATATGCGTGCAGGGCTGCAGCCTGTCCATGGCATCAGCCGCTGCCTTTGCCGCCTGTGTGCGGACGTTTTCGGACCAGTTTCCGGCCATAATGACGTCGGTATGGCCGTGGGCATCGAGAATATGCTGCGCATCGCGGTCCGGCCAGGGGGTGTCGTGCGCGTGGGTGCAGTGTACTGCCACCCGGTCCGCCTCGGTGCCCACGGCCACGGCCAGCGCCTCACGCCATCGGTCATAATCGCCATTGCTCAACTCGGCCCAGTCCAGTGCGCACAGAACCATTGGCGATTCATTGTCCGGTACAATGATCAGCCCGAGGGCGGCCAGCGGGTCCAGGATGCCTTTGGCAGAGGGATACCACCCCGCGCAGAGCGGGTGACCCAGCGGGGGCGTCACGTCGGATTGAAAGGTGGCGAGTCTGATCATGGCGTCTCCACATTAAACCGGCCCCGGCGTTACACGCCTGTCAGTCAGGTGCAACGCAGGGATCCGGAAAATTGCATGAAATAGCAGGATGGATGGCAAAGTACGGCGGGGATAACACCCTGTCAACCCGAAACAGCGGATCGGGGTCCGTGCGGGCTCGGGAACACCAAATGAAACTTACATGGATGGACAGGATGGGCAGGAAAAGGCGAGAAAACCAACTTTGGAAAACTCGTCTGCATCCAGATGGATGGAAGTGAACGCCGGAGCCTGTCTGGCTGTCCAATCACTCCCCCCTTTGAGGGGAAGTCGCAGAAGCCGACCCGACCCCTGAGACTTGCCCTGCATGTGCTGCTTGCGCTGCTTGCGCTGAGCCTGTCGAAGGGGCCTGTTGAAATGTCGAAGGGTCGGAGGCGCTGCCCTGAGCCTGTCGAAGGGGCCGGCGAAGGCTGATGCGGTGGGGGGATCACAGCGCCTTTCGCAAGCCGACAGCCTGAAGAAATATGAACGCACGAGGTTTTGAAGTCTTACTGTAAGTTCCTACCCGAGTTCCCTTATGTTCGAAAAGCCGGTATATTCCATGCGATCGATCCCGCGCGATGATGCCAGAACATATCAAGCGAGTACCGTTATGGAGCGTTTTACGGTGGAACATCTGCTGCAGTTGAAAGTCCCGGCTACGCGAATACCATTTGATCTCAGTCCCGATGGGCGTTTTCTGGCGCTTACGATGGTTGCCGTCGGCCGCAGCCGTTCGGTATTGACATCCGGAGAGCATTCAAGCGTGCCGCAGGAAGTCATGAGGCCTTCGGTTGTTGTCGTCGATACCGAGGAATCGGATTCCGTGCATCCTTTCGGTGAAACCGAAGTTTCGTGGGCGCCCCAGTGGTCTCCGGACGGCTGCCGTCTCGCAGCGTACATTCAGAAAAGAGACAATCCGGCCCGCCTGGCGATATGGGACCGAAAGACAGCGACGACGGAAGTGTATGAGAACGTAAATTACGCCGGCGATTATGGCTTTGAGGTCCCAAGGTGGACAAACGACGGACGCCGGATTCTGATAAAAGCAGATCCCGGCAAACATGCCGCCGGCGCAGGAGATTCCGGCGAGAATGGAATTCAGCGACGGACATCTGCCGAATCTGTTGTCGTGCCGATCGACAACTGGGAGAAAAGGGGGAACCTCGTCGCTGTGGATGTGAGTTCAGGGGAGGTCGAGGTGCTGGCGGAGAACTGGTCGTTTCGATGCTGGCGCCCGTCTCCCGACGGAAACCACGTTGCCTGTTTGCGCATAAAGGGTCACAATAAAGTATCCGGTGGGAACGTCTGCGATTTGATGGTAACAGATATCGCCCACAGGAAGACTGTGTGTGCCGCCAGCGGCATCGTGCAATCGTACACGACCGCATTCAACTGGTCGCCCGATGGCACGAGGCTATGCTATTTGACATGGGGAGGGGAGAAAACCGGACATCCCCACGTGGTTGAGAAGGATGGAGGCAGCGACCCGATCGATATTGTGGGTGACAGCGGTGCTTACATCAGGAAAATCGATGCCTTCTACGAAGCGCCTCCAAGATGGCGCCCGGATTCGAAGGAAATTCTGCTGCCGGTACCTGGAGGTATCTGGGTTTTCGAAGCATCCGGAAGGGCGCAACGAAAACTGGCGGTACCGGACGGATACAGGGTGTCGACATGGCTGCTACCGCAAGAAAATCCAGTGGTGAATACGTGCGAGGTGCCCCTCGCCGTGACTCGAAAGGATGAGACGCTCTGTATCGCTGAACTTGACCTTGAAAGCGGGGCGTTTCGAGAGATGCTCGAGTTAGACGGAGCCATCCAGTCTTGCACGTTGCTGAACGAGGCGTCGAGCGACGGCGGTACGATATTCATCGCGCGGGAAACCGCAACAAAACCTCCTGAAATCATCAGAATCAGTCGAAGCGGCGACGTCAGGCGCATTTTCGATCCGCTGCCTTCGGTCGATGCGATCAGGATGGGCACGCCGGAGCTTGTCGAGTTCGAGGCAGACGGAAAGGGAAGCGTCAAGGCGGCCCTGATGTTGCCTCCGGATTTCGATGGAAAGCGGCCCGTGCCGGCTATCACCGTCGTATATGGCGATTACTCGTATTCGGAGGACATCAACAGATTTGGATTCACGGAAACGCCATCCGAGGACAATGCCCACTTTCTCGCTCACCGGGGTTACGCGGTGGTGTACCCGGATACCGAACTCTCGGGGCACGACCCGATGATCGAGATTGCGGCCAGGACAACGCCAGTGATCCGGCATCTGATCGAACGGGGAACCATAGATCCGAATCGAATCGGACTCTACGGTCACAGCTACGGTGCTTATTCCGTGCTGGCGCTCCTTACTCAGACGAAGCTCTTCAGCGCCGCCGTATGCAACGCGCCGATCGTGAACTTAACGAGTTTTTACGGTCAGCAGGACTGGTTCTGGTTCGAGTCTGGACAGGGAGGAATGGGAAAGCCGCCCTGGGGCGACCCCGAGGCATACGTCCGCAACTCTCCCTTGTTCCTCCTGGACAGAATTCAGGCGCCGTTACTGCTGGTCAACGGCAGCGAGGACACAGCCGCAGCAAAACAGGCCGAGGAAGTGTATAACGGCCTGTCGCGGCTCGGACGGAAGGTGGAGTGGGTCCAATACGAAGGCGCGGATCATTTCACGCCCGAGTGGGAGTACACGAAGCTCAGGCATCTGTGCAATGCCATGCTCGATTGGTTCGATGAACACCTGTAAGATCCCGTCCGGCTCCTATCCTGCCCATTCACAACGTCCACATTCCTCGTTCTTCCAGAACTTACCAATCCCCATCTTGACAGCGGACTTAATTGATACTATACTGATGTGCAGTATATTCTCTTTTCATGCCGCGGATGATCAACTGAATCTCGAAGAGATTCTTCATTCCGTTATGAAGAGGCAATACGAGAAGCTCAGCTTAAACCAACTGCCATTGGAAATTGTAACCGAGTAAGCTGGAAAAATGCGGAGCGGATGTTTTCGATGATTGTACGGCTGGATTCGTGATATTCAAGGGTTGGTTGTTCCCCGCATAATCAGTAAATTCCACAGTCTGTAGTGTTGGTTTTTCGATTTCATCCTGCCCATCCTGTTCATCCATGTTTCTTGTTGTTATTTTCGGAGATTCCATGTCCCGCAACAGCGCCATCGAGTGGACCAACGGTACCTGGAACCCGGTTACCGGATGCACAAAGGTGAGCGCCGGCTGCGACAACTGTTATGCCGAGCGGCTTTCCGAGCGGTTTCGCGGCGTGGAAGGGCATCCGTTTGAGACGGGTTTCGATCTGACCCTTCGACCCGCTCGCCTGGAACAACCGCTGCATTGGCGGCGTCCCCAACTCATCTTCGTCAATTCGATGAGCGATCTGTTCCACAAGGAAATTCCCGCGGAGTACATTCATCGCGTATTCGACACCATGGAACGCGCCGACTGGCACGTCTTCCAGGTGCTCACCAAGCGCAGCTCCCTGATGCGCCGCTTTGTCCGTGAGCGGTACCCGAATGGGGATGCGCCGTCGCATATCTGGCTCGGCGTCTCCATCGAAAACGACGTTGCACTCACGCGGCTCAGGCATCTCACAGAGACCAACGCATCGGTCCGCTTTGTCTCATTCGAGCCGTTACTCGGCTCGATGGGTACGGTCAATCTGGAAAACATCCACTGGGTAATTGCGGGCGGAGAAAGCGGACCGGGAGCGCGGAAGATTGAAGCAGAATGGGTACGTGAATTACGGGATCAGTGTGAGGATCAGCGCGTGGCCTTCTTCTTCAAGCAGTGGGGCGGCCGCACTCCGAAAGCGGGTGGAAATACGCTGGATGGACGGCAGTGGATGGAGTATCCGGAGATTGAGTGCGGTGATGGGATGTGGACGGTGCTATCCAGTTCAAGCGGACAGGCGTCTGTCCATGTCGTTTAACGATATCTCGTGCGTTCCTTTCAGTTCCTTTTCTTGACAACGCGACAGCACATTGATACAGTAATGGTGTCTTAAGGTGCCACAGGCCGTTGCAGCATGTTCGCACATATATGAATCGCAAGAGGATGCCCAAAACGAGTACCGTTATGGAAAAACGCCAGCTTGTCTTCATTAGTCACGCGAATCCAGAGGACAACGAGTTTGCTTCTTGGTTAGGTGCTCGATTGGCCGCTGCTGGCTACGAAGTATGGGCCGATGTGCTCAATCTGCTCGGCGGCGAAAAATTCTGGCGAAATATCGGCAATACAATAAAGAGAGAAACCGCGGTGTTTATTGTCGCTTTATCCCGCGCTTCCTATCAGAAGGACGGTGTTCTCGATGAAATCGCTCTTGCCGTGAACGCAGGTCGCAAAATCAATAAACAACAATTCATCATACCCATCCGCCTTGATGACCTTCCTTATACGGAATTTCCCGAACAGTTGATCCGTCTAAACGCAATCGACTTCTCAACGAACTGGGCGGACGGACTAAGCAGGCTCTTGACGACTCTCAAAGACACGCAGGTTCCGCAGTCAACTACTGATACCGGAGACGATTTGGCTGCTTGGCAGATGTACAGGCTGCGCCAGGGCGCCTTGGTTTCCAATACACCAGAGATGTTATATTCCAACTGGCTTTCGATAAGGTCGTTACCGTCACACATTCATTTTTCCCGATTTAATGCATTACAGGAGGCGGTAATGCGAGCCTTCCATGAATTCCAAAGTCCTGTCGTGCAACACCTGCGGCTCGCGTCTAGCTTCGCTGATGTGACCTCACTTCAAAAGGAAACTCCCAATATTCCTTTAGAGCGCGCGTACTGTGTTCCACTGGCAGATTTTCTCCGAGGGCGCTCGAGTGATGGACCAGACCTATCTTGGCTGGATGCACGAAACATGGTAATCGGGCTTGTGCGCAAGGGCTGGGATCA
>LXNJ01000386.1_pt1 | contig 31481 bp, 22 predicted proteins | sample 809081 | NCBI WGS metagenome assembly LXNJ01 (sample SAMN04870510, study PRJNA318959) | sponge metagenome | biome: sponge; feature: marine sponge reef; material: water | host: Petrosia ficiformis | place: Greece: Milos, Mediterranean Sea | collected 2013-05-29 | depth 5-7 m | reverse complement strand
GCGGGGGCCCCCCCCCCGCCGCAAATCGCCTCCCGGTCCGGCTAGCGCCGGCGCACTCGGATCGGGAAGGGCGGGCGCTCGGGCGCCGCCACCGGTGACGCCTCGAGTTGCTCCAGCACGACCTCGATCGCCTTCTCCAGCTGCGGGTCGACGCCGGCGATCACTTCGGCCGGCCACTGTTCCACTTCGATGTCCGGGGGCACGCCCACGTTTTCTACGATGAATCCGTCCTCCGTCCATATCGCGAGGTTGGGCGCCGTAATCGACCCGCCGTCCATCAGGACCGGGAAGCCCAGGACACCGACCAGCCCGCCCCAGGTGCGCCGGCCGATGAGCGTCCCCATCTCGAGCTTGCGGAACATCCACGGCAGCATGTCCCCCCCGGAACCGGCGGTCTCGTCGATGAGCATCACCTTCGGGCCCGGGATGGCGCCCTGCGGCGTGACGAGGTCGGCCCCGTAGCGCATCGCCCAGTGCGACATGTAGGGCCGCCGGAGGATGTTGATGTAGTAGTCCGCGATCTGGCCGCCCCCGTTGTGGCGTTCGTCGATGATCACGGCCTCCCGGTTGGCCTGAGGGAAGAAATAGCGCTTGAAGTACTCGTGTCCCGCGCCGGCCGTGTTGGGCACGTACACGTAGGCGACCCGCCCGTCCGTGGCCTCGTCGACCCGCGCGAGGTTGCCCTCCACCCAGTCCCGGTTCCGCAGCGCGCCCTCGTTCGCCACCGGCACGACATCGACGGTGCGGGACCCTGCTCCATCCGGCGACGGGCCGACGGTGATCGAGACGATCCGGCCGGCCGTGTTCTCGAACCGGCTGTAGAGGTTCTCCGGCGCCGAGAGCGCGACCCCTTCGACCGCCAGCAGGTATTCGCCCGCTTCGATCTCGACTCCCGGCTCCGTGAGCGGGGACCGGAGTCCGGGGTTCCAGTTGAGACCGCCATACACCTTTTCTAACCGGTACCGCCCCCGGTCGACCGCAAAGTCCGCGCCCAGGAGACCACCCGGCACGTCGTCCGTCTCGTGCAGGAAGTCGCCGCCCCCGCCGCGGTGGTGCCCCACCGCAAGCTCGGAATGGAGCCACGTCATGAGGCGGTTCAGGTCGGCCCGTGAGGTGAGGTGGGGCAGGAACACGGCGTACTTTTCCTTCATGGCGGGCCAGTCCGCGCCGTGCATGTTCGGATCGTAGAAGTAGTCGCGGTTGATCCTCCAGGCCTCATCGTAGATCTGACGCCACTCCGCTCGCGGATCGATCCTCACTTCCACGTCGGCGACGGGGAGCCGGTCCGCGGCGGATTCGATGTCCGTCCCGCCGGCATTGCCGATGAACCAGCCGCCCGAGGTCGCGTACAGCACGCTCTTGCGGTCCGCCGACAGGTCGTAGAAGCGCGTGCCCCCGACCACGGTCGTCTCTTCACGGTCGGCGAGCGAGAAGCGGCGAAGGCCGGGGCCGGCGCCGGGGCTGCCGAACCCGCTCGCCGTCCCGCTTCGGATGTAGAAGAGTTGGCCCGGATCGCCGGGTTGCAGGTTCGCGTAGCCGGCTTCGGGCAACGGCAGGGCGAGGATGCGCTGATCGAGTCCGTCGAAGTCGATGTGGACGATCACCTCGTCCGAATCATCGGCTCCTCCCCCCGCCGGTTCGGTCTCGCCTCCCGCCTCCTCGTCCCCCGCCTCCTCGTCGCTCTCCTTCGCGAGCGGTGACGGCGTGCCCTTCTCGAGGACGGCGAGATAGATCGCGTTCGTCATCTCGAAGTCGTTGTTCGACTGGGCGAACCACTGGACGACGGGGCCCGCGTCGGTGGACGACGTGAGATAGAGGTACTTGCCGCCGGCGTCGAAGACGGCTTCGGAGACATCGCTGAGTCCGTCCGTCACCGCCCTCGTCTCACCCGTCTCGAGCAGGTGGACGTAGGCGGTGCGGATGTTGGTCTCGTTGTTGCGCGTGTAGACGAGCCAGCGGGAGTCCGGCGACCACGCGTGCGAGGGCGGGGGCAGCGGCCCGTACATCACGTCGGCATCGACGCGGTGGGTGTCTCCGGTCGCGAGGTCGATCCAGTACACGGCCCGCGAGTTGTCCGTGTAGCTGATCTTCGTGCCGTCGGGAGACCACACAGGATCTACGTAGAACCCGGCGCCGTCCAGAGCGTAGCCGCGCGCCTCCGCCCCGCCGGACTGGGGAGCCACGTACAGCCGGTATTCGCCCGAGGCATCGGAGAACCAGGCGATCGATGCTCCGTCCGGCGACCAGGCGGGACTCCGCTCGTGGGCGGCCCCCGACTGCGTGAGGTTGCGGTCGTCCCCCTTGTCGCGCGGCAATGTGACGATCTCGCCCCGGAACTCGAAGGCGGACCGGGCGCCCGAGGGCGAGAGGCTCGCGTTGCGAACGAAGTTCTCGCCGCTGGCGTAACGGGGGCGCACCTCCTGGAGGTCCGTCGCGATCCGCACCGGCACCGGATCGCTCGCGCCCGAGCGGGGATCGAGCAGGTGCAGCCGCCCCGCCTGCTCGTAGGCGATCCGGCCGGCGCCGGCGGACGCGCTCAGGACCGGAAAATCCTCGTGCGCGGTGATCCGCGAGACGTCCCCGGTCCCCGGGTCGTAGGCATGGACATTGAACTCCCCGTCGCGATCCGACCGGAAATAGACGTGGTCCCCCAGCCACATGGGATCCGTGTCGTTCGAGCGGCCCTCGGGCTGCGGAATCTGGACGACGGAATGGTCGGCCACGTCGTAGATCCAGATCCGCGTCGTCGTCCCGCCGCGATAGTTCTTCCACTGGGTGAAGGCCTCGTACAGCGGCGTGTAGGCGATCTTCTCGCCGTCCGGCGACCAGGCCGCCTTGAACGCGTGCGGAATGGGCAATTGCTCGGGATGTCCACCGCTCGTCGAGACCGTGAACAACTGCCGGTGACGGCCCGTATAGGCGTTGCGTCCCGACGAGAAGAGCACCGCCGATCCGTCGGGTGTGAAGCTCTGGACGAGATCGGCTCCCGGGTGCCAGGTGAGCCGCGCGGGCACGCCCCCCTCCGCGGGTACGAGAAACACATCGGTGTTCCCGTCATATTCTCCGCTGAACGCGATCCACTCCCCGTCCGGCGAAAACCGCGGGTTGAGTTCGACGCCGAGGTGGGATGTGAGCCTCCGCGGCGCGCTCCCGTCGATCCCGGCGGTCCACAGATCGCCCGCGTAGGCGAAGGCGATCCGGTCCACGCTCACGGCGGGCTGCGCGAGCATCAGGGTGCCGGTCGCGTCTTGCGCCCAGGCGGGACGGAACGAGGCCGCGAGGAGGATGGCCGTGAGGAGGAGCGAACGTGCCTTCAGACGTGGATTCAAACGTGCCTTCAAACGTGCCTTCATCGAGTCCTTCGCAGTCTGGGGTGGATCTGGGTCGAGCCGCGAACGCCGTCTGATTGTACGTCCGCGGACGTCGAAACCGGTATTGGCCGCCGGCCGTATCGACCCCGTATGGGCCCCGTAGGGGACCGGTATCGGCCCGGTATTGGCCTTGTCGAGCGGTTGCCCGCTCGAGTCCGGCTTCCTTACCGTCTGTCGCGCGCTTCATCGAACCCGCCCCCGGAGTTATCCAAATGAACACGCGTTTCCGTCGCCGCCCTCGTCACCCGCTTGGTTCCGCTGGTTCCGCGCTCTGCGTCGGACTTCTCGCCCTGCTCTCGGCCGGAGGGATCGCGGCTCAGAGCACGGAACTCGAGGTCGGCCGGACGTTGCCGGGCACGCTGGCCGCGGGCGACACGACGCGCTACACGATCGAGACGGCCGAGAACGACTTCGTCCTCGGCGAGGTGAACCAGATTTCCGTCGACGTGACCGCGCGCGTCCTCGACCCGGAGGGGACGCAGGTCGGACGCTTCGGCGGGCTGGGGCGCGGCGTCCAACGCTTCGGCGGGCGGACGGCCGGCGCGGGCGTCCACACCCTGGAGCTGTTCGTCGGCGGAGACGATGCGGAAGCCGGCGGGCGCTACGAGATCACGTTGTTGCGGCGCGAACCGGTCGCGACGGACCCGGAGGAACTGGCGGATCAGGTCATGTCCCGCTTCGACGGACCGCATTCTCCGGGGGGCGCGGTCCGCGTGTGGCGCGACGGCCGCACGCTCTTTTCGAAGACCTACGGCATGGCGAACCTCGCCTACGGCCTCCCCTTCGAGGAGGACACGCGGACGAACATCGGTTCGACTTCGAAGCAGTTCACCGCCTTTGCGATCATGCTGCAGGCGGAGCGCGGACTCCTCTCGCTCGACGACGACATCCGTGAGCACATCCCCGAACTTCCGGAGTTCGAGCACACCATTCGGGTGAAGCACCTGATCACCCACACGTCGGGACTGCGCGAGTTTCTGAACCTGCTGCGGATGACAGGCCGCCGCCTCGACCACGGCGACTGGATCGACCGCTCGGAACTCATCGACATCGTCCAGCGGCAGCCGGCCCTCCAGAACGAGCCCGGCGCCGAGTGGAACTACAACAACACGGCGTACGGCCTCGCGGCGGTGATCGTCGAGCGGACCTCCGGGCAGGATTTCCCCGTCTTCATGCGAGAGAACGTGTTCGGGCCGCTGGGGATGGACGGGACCATGGTGCGGCCCTCGACGCGACACATCGTCCCGAACATGTCCGAGGGCTACACGCCGGGCCCGGACGGATACCGCCAGATCGGCGACCTCGGCGGCGCGGTCGGCGCGGGCGCCATCTACAGCACGATCGGCGACCTGCAGACGTGGGCCGAGAACTACGCGAACCCGCGGGTCGGCACGCCGGAGAGCATCGATGAGATGATGACCTCGTTCGTGCTCAACGACGGCGAGGAGACGGGGTACGGGTACGGACTCTCCGTCGATGAGCAGCGGGGGCTGAAGCGGGTGAGCCACGGGGGGGCCGATGTCGCGCACCGCTCGATGTTCGTCTACTTCCCCGAGATCAACGCCGGTCTCACCACGCAGAGCAACCACGCGCAATTCAACAGCGGCGTCGCCTACGAACTCGCCGCGGCGTTCTTCAAGGACGCGATGGAGGCGGAGGAAGACGCCGCCGGCGAATCCGGCGAGTTCGATCCGGAAGACTTCGACCCCGAGGCCTTCGACGAGTTCGCCGGCCGGTACGCGCTCGACGCGGCGCCGGACTTCATCCTCACGTTCACGCGCGAAGACGACACTTTCTACACGCAGGCCACGGGCCAGCAGCAGCTCGAGATCGTCCCCACGTCCGACTCCACCTTCCGCCTGCTCGCGGTCGAGGCTTCCGTCACCTTCCTGCGGGATGCGGACGGGGACGTCGAAGGGCTCACGCTGCACCAGAACGGGGACAACCACGCTACGCGCCTCGAGGGCGACGAAGCCGAGGCATGGGAGCCGGGGCCCGCGGAGCTGGCCGACTTCGCCGGTCGCTTCTTCAGCGAGGAGCTGGAGACATTCTACGCCTTCGCGGTGGAGGACGGAGCTCTCGTACTGCACCAGCGCAGGCTCGACCGCGCGGAACTCGAACCCGGAGAAGAGGATCAGTTCTCGGGCGGGGGCCTGTCGTTCGCCTTCGAGCGGGACCGCAACGGTCAGGTCATCGGCTTCTATGTCGCCAACGGTCGCACGCGCGACGTTCGCTTCGGGCGGGTGCGCTGAGGAGCCGGTCCCCGGAGGCGGACGGCGGTCTTCTCGCGGCTGGGTCCCGGCTGACAGAAACCGGGGTTCGGCTTAGCTTGTAGCTGACGGATGCCGGCAGGTTCAACCGAAAGGCGGGAGGCGCTCGCGATGATGGGATTCGGAGTTCGTTTCGGTCGTAATGCCAGCAGCCCGTGGCACAACCCTGCGTCAGCGCCGAGAGTGGTGAGGCGCTCGCCTGACAAGGAGCGACGAGGGAGAATAGCAGCGCTATTTGACCGAGGAAGGACGCAGAGCGTAGCGATTCAGGCGAGATGCATTCGCCACTCGAACGCAGCAGGGCTTTTGCCACGGGCTGCCAGGCGGGGCACCCTTCTCCTGGCGGCGGTCATCGCGTTCGGGGCACTCCCGGGCGCCGCGTGGGCCCAGGTCCGGATCGCCGGGTTGGTGACGGACGAGGCGACGGGCGCGACGCTGGCCGCCGTGCGGGTCGCAGCGCTGGGCGACGGCGGCGCCGTCGTGGCGGAGGCGATAACGGGGCCCGGCGGAGAATACGAGATCACCGGCGTGCCGGCCGGCACGTATTCGGTCCGCTTCACCTCCCCCGGCTGGGAGACAGTGGTCACGGAGGCGCAGTCCGTTCCGGCCGACGCGATGACGTTCGTGTCGGCGACGATGGTGCAACAATCGTTCGACCTCAACCCGCTGACCGTCACCGCCTCCCGCACGCACGAGAAGGTGCTGGAGGCGCCGGCGGCGGTCGAGGTCGTCTCGACGCGTGATCTCGAAGAGCGCCAGGTGACGTCTCCGATCGAGCACGTGGAGCACCAGCCCGGCGTGGACGTGGCTCGGACGGGAATCCGAGGCCGAACCGCCGTATTGCGCGGATTCAACAACATCTTCTCCAGCCGCACGCTGTTCATGACGGACAACCGGATCGCGCGCGTGCCGTCGCTCCGCGTGAACATCTTCTACCTGAACCCGGTGTCGGACCTCGACACGGATCACGTCGAGACCGTGCTGGGCCCGGGATCGGCCCTCTACGGACCGAACGCGGCGGGCGGCGTCGTCCACTACCTCACGAAATCGCCGATTCGCTCGCCGGGAGCCAGCTTCTCGGTGGGCGGCGGCCTCCGTCAGCAGGGCGATGATGCGGGGCTCGGCAGCGGTCCCATCCAGGGTGGAGACGCGGGGCTGTTCCAGTTCGACGGGCGCATCGCGGTGGCCCCGAGCGACAAATTCGGTTTCAAGATCTCGGGGCAGTACTTCGACGCGACCGAATACGTCTTCAACGATCTGGTCGAAGCGCAGGCGGCGGTCGCGGGACAAGCCTGCATCGGGGCCGGATTCGATCCGGCCTCCCCCGCGTGTCAGCCGTTCGCCTCGGGCCTCGACCTGACGAACCCGGCCGATCAGGGCGTGCTGGCGCAGTCCGCCCGCAACGTGGCGGCGGGCCGCGACGACGGGCACAGGAACTGGGGCGTGGACGCGCGCATGGACTTCGAGCCGTCGCCGGGGACTTCGCTCATCCTCGCGGGCGGGCGAAACACGGCCGCGCAGGCGACAGAACTCACGGGGCTGGGCGCGTCCAACGTGACCAACTGGAGCGTTACCTACGGGCAGGCGCGGCTCCGGCACAAGGACCTGTTCGCGCAACTCTTCTACAACTACAACACGAACGACGAGACCTTCCTCCTCCGAAACGGTCGTCCGCTGTTCGACAATTCCTCCCTGCTCGTGGGACAGTTGCAGTACCAGTCGCGGATCGGCTCGGCGCATCGGCTCATCTATGGGGTCGACTACCTCGCGACGAACCCGGACAGCAAGGGGACGATCAACGGACGGTTCGAGGACGACGATGAGACGACGGAGGTCGGCGGCTACGTCCAGTGGGATTGGGCGCTGAGCCGGAAGTTCGATTTTACCGGCGCCTTCAGGTACGACTACAACAGCAATCTCGCGGATCCGGTCTTCTCGCCGCGCGCCGCTGTCGTCTTCAAGCCGGACGCCTCGAACTCGTTCCGGCTGACCTTCAACCGGGCGTTCTCGACGCCCACCTCGACGAACCAGTTCCTGGACATCTCGGGAGGAACGATCCCCATCACGGGCACGCCGTTCTTCTACGACCTGCGCGCCACGGGCTCGGGCGGGCACGGTTACTCGTACATGCGGGACAACGGGATCCCCATGCACATGTCGCCCTTCAGCGTGCTGCGGGGCGGAAGCCCTCGTGACTTCCTGCCGACGACCACGGCGCAGTTGTGGGCTACGGCTACGGATCTGATCGAGGCTCTCCTTCCGCAGGCTGCCCCGCTGCTGCCGTTGATTCCCGTACCGTCGGCGGACCAGGTGGGCGTCCTGGCGCTGCTGCTCGATACGGAGGTCGCGGGCGGTGGTGCGCCGCCGCCGGGCTGCGTGGCGCCCCCGTTCTGCGAGGCCGTCGACCTCGCGAATCTCCAGGACATCGAGGCGCTGGGGCCGACGGTCAGCAACACGTTGGAGTTCGGGTACAAGGGAGTGTTCGGAGACAACGTTTCCGTCGGAGCCAACGCCTGGTTCACCCGCTACGACAGCTACATCGCGCCCCTCCGACTGCTTTCCCCGCACGTCTTCCTCAACGGCCCGCAACTGGGGACGTATCTGGCCGGAGTGTTCCGACAGTTCGTCGGCGTGGCGTTCGCGAGTGAGGCCGAGGCGCTGGCGACGGCTCAGTTTATGGCGGACCAGGCGGCGCAGATTCCGCTGGGGGCCGTGACTCCGACGAGCGTCGGCGGCACGGCCGCGGCGATGGCGCTCGGATACCAGGATGCCGGCGGGTTCGACGTCATGGGGGGAGAGTTGGGCGCCGGTTTCCTCCTGAGCGAGCAACTGGAGATGGCCACATCCCTCTCGTTCATCAACCGGAACACCTTCGAGAGCGCGGGCGAACTCCTGAGCGAGGTGTCGCTGAACTCGCCGACGGTGCGCGGAACCGCGTCGCTCACGTACCGGAACGACGATTCAGGGGTCAACGGGGGCCTGCGGTTCCGGGCGCAGAACGGCTTTCCGTTCAACTCCGGACCGTGGGAGGGCGATCTCGAGGCCATCACTACGCTGGACGCGAATTTCGGCTTCCGTATCCCGGGATACGAGGACCTCTGGTTCCAGGTGGACGTGTCCAACGTCTTCGACAAGGCGTACCAGAGCATGTTGGGGGCGCCGGCGATCGGCCGCGTGGTGCTCGCCCGGATGCGCTGGGATTTCAGCCCGTTCTAGCCGGTCGGCGATCAGGCTGACGGCCGCGACCGGGCTCGTCGGCCGCAGATCGGGGGTGCGGGGGGTCATGACCTCCGCACCCCCTGTTCTTTGGTGAACCTCTGGCGGGCCAAAGTGCCGGGGGTGGGATTCGAACCCACACGGGGATGGACCCCTTCGGATTTTAAGTCCGATGCGTCTACCAGTTTCGCCACCCCGGCGCGCCGTGTCACGAAAAGCTAACGCCTCGGCTTCACACGGGGCAGGAGAGCGCCTCGGCTTGCGGGTGAGGCGGCTGGGGGCGCAGCATGGACTTGAGGATTCTGCCCGGAGGCCGTCATGAATCGTTTCCCGAAGCGACCCGTTGCCGCCCGCGCCGTCTCAGCCGCCGGCGCGCTGGCGATCCTGCTCTGCGCTCCCGGCGCCGTATTCGCCCAGGCGCATCCGAACCCGGCCACGCCCGACTCGCTACGCCAGATCCAGACGATGGAACCGCGCATCGGGCCGCCGGGCACCGAGGTCAGCCTCTACACCGAGAACATCCCGCTCCAGGCGAGGGTCGTCGTCGGTCTGGGAGCCATCGGCACGGGCTTCGAGGAGTTGGGGACCGGAGATCAGGGCGAGTTCGGGGAAATCGGAGCCACCGTGAGCGTACCGGCGGGCGCGACGTGGGACCGCGCGGTAGTCTTCATCATCTTCAACGGCAACTTCGCGCCCACGGGGCTCTCCGACCCGTTCCACGTCACGGATGAAGACGGCCGGATTCAGCGTACGGGCACGATCGTGGGACAGGAGAACGGCTGCATGACGTTCGAGGACCGGGACGGGTACTTCTACACGCTTGCCGGCGACCTGGGAGACGCGACGATCGGGGATCACCTCATCGTCGAGGGGGCGGCGGCGCGCTCGGTCGCCTGCCCGCACGCGGACACGATCGAGGTCGACCGGATGGAGGAAACGGAACCGGTCGAGCGCCCGCACCCGGAGCCGTTCCGGTAGTGTCGCGGTAGCCTACCCGCCGACGCCGGCGCTCAGCGCCTGGACGAGCCGGTGACTTCGATGAGGAAGATGACGAGCAGCGTGATCAGGACGGGGATGGCGAGGAGCCATTCCTGCAGTTCGGGCATCGTGTCTTCTCCTTTATCTCTCCTTTATCGTTCGCCGGCTATCGTTCGCCGGTGCTGCCGAGCCCGCCGGCGCGATCCGTCGAGACCGAGACCGGCCCCTCCTCCCAGCGCGCGACCTGGTACTTGTGGAGGACGACCTGCGCGATCCGTTCGCCGTGTTCGATCCGAACGCGGTGCGGCGCCGAGTTGAGGACGAGGACGAACCACTCGTCCGGATAGTCGGCGTCCACGGTGCCGGGCGCGTTGGGCACGGTGAGCCCCCGCTTCCAGGCGAGCGACGACCGCATCCGAATCTGCGCCTCATAGCCATCGGGCAGGCGGGCGCGGAAGCCCGTGGGCACGAGCGCGCGATCGCCGGGCTCGAGGACGATCCCCGGCCGACCCCCGTCGCCGCGGGTTGCGTCCACCGGGATGGTCTCGCCGTTCGTACTTCGGTGGACCCGGACGGGACCGCTCGTCAGGTGCGCCCGGATGTCGTAGCCGGCCGACTGTTCCGTCGCCCGTGTCGGCACGCGGACACCGTCCGCCAGCTTCTCGAAGATGACGCGCGCACGATTCGTGTCGGACAAGGATCCTTGCTCCCGTCTTCCTGGAGGTCTATCGGAACCGGTGCGCCCATTCTGCGGCGGCGACCATGAATCTGTCGAGACGCTTGGCGATCGTTTCGTCCGCCAACTCAAGATCCTCATCGAACACGGCGCTCGCCCCCGAGAGCAGGATCCGCGGCTGCGGCATCACGTGGGCGTTCAGCCCCACGAGCGACTCGCGCAGGGAGCGCTGCGCCAGCGCCGTCCCCAGACGGCCGGGCGTCGCCCCCATGATCGCGACGGGCTTGCCGTCCCACGCCTGCGGGCGCGGCGGACGCGATCCCCAGTCCACGGCGTTCTTGAGCACGGCCGGCAGCCCTCCGTTGTACTCCGGCGTCGCGAGCAGCACCAGGTCCGCGGCGTGCACAGCGGCCTTGAATTCCGCGACCACATCGGGGTCGCCGGCGGCCTCCACGTCTCCGTCATAGAACGGTAGCCGGGACGGATCGAAGTCACGAATCTCGACGCCATCCGGCGCCCGCGCGACGGCGGACCGCAGGAGCGCCCGGTTGAACGACCGCCGGCGGCAACTGCCCGCGATGGCAAGCACGGAGAGCGACGCCGGATCCGATGTCGACGCTGAGTCTGTTCGGTGTGTCATGGGCCGGAGAGTGCGCCACGCAGGGATGGCGCGCAAATTGCGACGCTCTCCGGCCGCAGCGACCTTCCCGCGGGAACATCACATTTCGAGGAGCCGTCCGATGAAACAGTCTTCGTCCGTAAACCGCGTGATGCTCGCGGTCACGCCGTACACTCTTTCGCTTGCACTCCTGGTCGCCAGCGCAGGCGCGACGGCCGCGCAGGAGGGCTCGAACGGAGACGGGGAGCCCGAGAACGAGGATCTGCCGCTTCCCGTCGATCGCCTTGTCCCCATGGACATGACGGAGGGGAGCTGGATTTCCGTCGACGTGAGCCCGGACGGCGAGACGATCGTCTTCGACTACCTCGGCGACCTCTTCACGATCCCGATCGGCGGTGGAGATGCCACCCAGCTCACATCGGGGATGGCCTTCGACGCCCAGCCCCGCTTCTCCCCCGATGGCGCACGGATCGTCTACACATCCGATTACGACGGCGGGCAGAACATCTGGATCCGCTCCCTCGATGGCTCCGACACCACCCAGATCTCGAAGGGTTCGGCCAATCGCGCCGAGTCTCCCGAGTGGCTGCCGGACGGGGACTACGTCGTCGCGTCGATGGGCGGCTTCCGCGGGGGCGGGCTGCCGAAGCTGAAGATGTTCCATGTGGACGGCGGGAGCGGCATCCAGCTCGTCTCGGAGCCGGACAACCTGAAGATGCTCGGGGCCGCGGTCTCCTCCGACGGCCGCTACATCTGGTACGCGCGGCGCACCGGAGACTGGACCTACAACGCGCAGTTCCCGCAGTACCAGCTGGAGGCGTACGACCGGGAATCGGGAGAACGCTATACGCGGTCGTCCCGCTACGGCTCGGCGATCCGGCCCGTGCTCTCCCCCGATGGCCGCTGGCTCGTGTTCGGGACCCGTCACGAGGAGCACACGGGGCTCATGATCCGGGACCTCGAGAGCGGCGACGAGCGCTGGCTCGCCTATCCCGTCCAGCACGACGACCAGGAATCGCGCGCCACGCTGGACGTGCTCCCCGGCATGTCGTTCACGCCGGACTCCCGGCACCTCGTCGCCTCCTACGGCGGAAAGATCTGGAAGCTGCCGGTCGAGGGGGGTGACGCGGAGGAGATTCCCTTCCGCGTCCGGTTCGACCTCGCGCTGGGGCCAAGGGTCGACTTCGACTATCCGATCGAGGACACGCCGACCTTCACCGTGCGCCAGATCCGCGACGCGGCGCCCTCCCCCTCCGGCGACCGGCTCGCCTTCACGGCGCTGGACCGGCTCTGGGTGTCGGGCGCCGACGGTTCGAACCCCGAACGCCTCACGGACGTGGACATGTCGGAGCACTTCGCGACCTGGTCGCCGGACGGCGAGTGGATCGCGTACTCGACGTGGGACGGGACCGAGGGGCATCTGTACAAGGCGCGCGCGGACGGCGGCGGGGATCCGGTGCGGCTCACGCGCGACGCGGCGACGTATTTCGCCCCCGCCTGGGGACCGGGCGACCGGATCGTCGCCGTGAGGGGACTCGTCCGAGCCTACGAGACGCAGGGAGAGGGCGGCGCTCCGGGTACCGAGATCATCTGGGTGTCCGCGGATCCGGACGGCTCCGGCGGCGGGGCGGCTACGCTCATCGCCCCCACCGACGGGCGGGCGAATCCCCATTTCGTGGAGGAAAACGACCGCATTCACCTCTTCCGCTTCCCCGACGCCCTGGTCTCGATTCGATGGGACGGGACGGACGAGAAGGAGCATGTGAAGGTGCGCGGACCCACGCCTCAGGGTTCGACCCAGGGCCTGTCTCCCTCGACCATCGAGATGGCGCCGCGCGGCGACCAGGCGCTCGCGGAGGTCCAGCGCGAGATCTATGCGGTAACGGTGCCCCGCGTCGGCGTGACACCGACGATCAACGTCTCGAACCCGGACAACGCCTCCTTCCCCGCGCGCCGCATCACCGATATCGGCGGGGAGTTCCCGGCCTGGAGCGGCGACGGGCGCACGGTGCACTTCTCGCTCGGCAACGCCCACTTCTCCTACGACCTCGACGCGGCGCAGGCGCACGAGGACAGCGTGGAGGCGGCCGGGGCCGAGGAAGAGGCCGACGAGGAGACGGATCAGGAGGCCGGAGCGGCCGAGGAGGCAGAGGAAGAAGCCGAAGAGGAAGAAGGCGAAGAGGAGGAGGACGAGGGTTACCGCGCCGTCGAGCACCGGATTCTGATCGAGGCGCCGCGCGACATCCCCGCGGGCGTCGCGGTACTGCGCGGCGGACGTGCGATCACGATGGACGGTGACGAGGTCATCGAGAACGCGGACATCGTGGTCCGGAACAACCGGATCGAGGCGGTGGGAGCGAGCGGTTCCGTCGCCGTTCCGGAAGATGCCGTCGTCTTCGACATCGGCGGTCGTACCGTCGTCCCGGGATACGTCGACACCCACGCGCACCTGCGAGCCCGCGATCAGCTCCACCGGACGGACGTGTGGCCGTACCTCGCCAACCTCGCATACGGAGTGACGACGACCCGGGACCCGCAGACCGGGAACACGGAGGTGCTCTCCTACGCGGACATGGTCCGCACCGGGAGCGTTCTCGGACCGCGGGTCTACTCGACGGGGCCGGGCGTCTTCTGGCAGGACGGGATCGACACGGAGGAGGAGGCGATGGATGTCCTCTCCCGCTACTCCGACTACTTCGATACGAAGACGATCAAGATGTACGTGGCCGCCGCGCGCAAGGGGCGGCAGCACATCATCATGGCGGCCCGCGAACTGGGGCTCATGCCGACGACGGAGGGGTCATTGAACCTCCGGCAGAACCTCACGGAGACCGTGGACGGATATCCGGGGCTCGAGCACTCCATCCCCATCTTCCCGGTGTACGACGACTACGTACGGCTCTTCGCCGAGACGGGTCGGGTGTACACGCCGACGCTGCTCGTGTCGTACGGGGGACCGTGGGCCGAGAACTACTTCTACTCGCGCGAGAACCCGCACGACGATCCGAAGCTGCGCCGCTTCGTCCCGCACGATGAAGTGGATTCGCGCACGCTGCGCCGGCCGCAGTGGTTCCGCGAGGACCAGCACGTGTTCTCGCGGCACGGGGAGTTCGTCAGGAACCTCGTCGACGCGGGCGGCAAGGCGGGCGTGGGGAGCCACGGCCAGCTGCAGGGACTCGGGTACCACTGGGAGCTGTGGGCGATGGCCGCCGACGACATGGACGAGCACGACGCGCTGCGCATGGCGACGATCTACGGCGCCGAAGCCATCGGGCTCGACCGGGACCTCGGCTCGATCGAGGCGGGCAAGCTCGCCGACCTCGTGATCCTGACAGCGAACCCTCTGGACGACCTGCGCAACACGAACGCGATCGAGCGCGTGATGTTCAACGGCCGGCTGTACGACGCGGACACGCTGGACGAGATCCATCCCCGGCAGCGGCCGCTCGCCCCGCTCTGGTGGTGGGACGACGAGCCGGAAGGTCTCCCGGGCGTCTCGGGCCGCTAGCTGCTAGTGTCGCGCCCCCGGCCCGCCAGCCTCGTGATGTTCTCGTCGTTCGCGGTATCGGACGGGCGGGTGTTCGGACTCGGGCCGATCGAGCTCGGGGCCCCGCAGTTGCCCGTGCTCCGATGCCGGCACGTGTTCGGAAGCACGCCGATCCTCGTGGGACGGGTCTCCGGTCGGACCCACGGCGGGAGCGAGCCAGGGGGCGAGGGCAAGGACGCCGACGACGCTCATGCCCCGCCAAACGCCCGCAGGCGACCGCGACGAACCGCGTTCGTGCAGCAGGCGCCGCACGCGCAACTCCAGCTGCGAGCGACGCCTGCCGATGCAGGGGACAGGGATGCTCCGGTCGCGCCGGACCACCCAGCCGGCCACCTCCGTCAAGCAACTCGCCATGGCGAAACGGTCGTCGAGCTGACTGGCCGCCCAATCGTCGCATTGCGCTTCAGTAGCGAAGCGTACCTCGCGCACCGCAAGCCGGAAGAGGGGTTGGAAGAAGAAGATCGCCTGCAGGACATTCAGGATCCCCAGCCGGATCGTGTCGCGGCGCCGATGGTGCGCGACCTCGTGGCCCAGGAGCGCGGTGAGCTCGCCCTCGTCCAGTTCATGGAATGCACGAACCGGCACACAGATCTCGCGACGGGCTCCCACGCCGAGCGCAAGCGGTGAGCCGAGGGTGTGGCACTCCGTCAGGCGCGGAGGCGAGTCCAGCTTCGCCCGGCGGCTCAGCGTCGCAAGCGCTTGTGACGCTCGCGGGTCTGCTACCGGCTCGCGATGATGAAGGCGGCGGCGGAGCATGACCAGCCGAAGGAGATAGAGGGCGAGCAGACCGCCGGCCAGTGCGAGCCACACGGCACCCGCCGAGCCGGTCCACGCCGGGCTGGCCGCGGTCTCCTCGCCGTGGGCTTCTTCACCTTCGCCGCGGGCTTCTCGGCCTGCCGGCGCGGGGATGGGAGCGGCAACGTCCCCTCGGGCGTGTTCGCCCCGTTCGCCTCCGGATTCACGTTGCTCCACGCCGGCCACGAAGGCGGGCGCCGGAAGCCGCCAGACCGCCGCCTCCGGCGAGGTGAGCGCCCGAGCCGTCGGAGTGATGAGGCTCGCGGCGAGCGCCGTGTACCAGATCGTTTCCTTCAGGCGCGGATGCGTTTTTGGAAAAAGACGCAGGCCGAGCCAGGCGACGCCGCACCACAGGGTGCTATGGACGAGGAACGCGAGGAGCCACGCCGTCACTTCGTTCATCCCGTGCCCCTCTTCCGCTTCTCCGCAACGAGAGCCCTGAGGTCATCGAGATCCTCGACGTCGACCTCGCCCGACTGGATCAGGTGATTGACCAGCGCCGTGCTGTCGCCGGAGAACATGCGCTGGACCAGGTCACCGACCATCCCTTCGCGAACGTCCGTCTCGGCGATCGCGGGCCGGTAGATGAACTGCCGGCCGTTCAACCGGTGGCTCACACAACCGTACTCCTCGAGCTTGCGCAGCATCGTCTTGATCGTCGTGACGGCAAGACCTCGCTCCTCGAGGAGTGCCCGGTGAACCTCGATCGCCGGGGCTTCGCCACGCTCCCAGAGCACGCGCATGATGGCAAGCTGCAGGTCTCCGAGCTGTCGCTTCCGGTGCATTTTGCTGCCCTCCGCCGGTACGGGACCGATCGATTACTCAGATAGTCATACTCCAGGACCCCGGACCTCGGCAAACGTTCCCGGGTCCGGGGAGCGAGAGGGGCCGCGCTGACGGCGCGCCGATGGCCGAAGCCTTCCCCCTTCAGCTCCCCGGTCCGATCTCGATGTGGACGCTGAACGACGTAAAGCTCTGACCCCGGGCGTCGAGTTCAACCGGACTCGTTTCTCCGGCCTCGATCATGATACGGGGCGTCGGGCCCAGTTCGACTCCGTTCGACAGGTGGATCTCGACGCGCACATCCGCCACGGGTGCGCCGGTGGTGTTCGTGAGCGACCCGGTGAAGGTCTCGTTCGGCTGATCATAGCGAAGAACGAGATCGACGCCGCTGCGGCTCTCCCGGGCGGTATCCGACAACTGGTACTGTGTGCCGCTTTCCCCCGGCTCGGTCGGGCTGTTGCCGCAACCGGCGGCGGCGATTGCGGCAGCCATGATGATGGCCGTGGTCAAGGTTCCTGATCGCTTCATTTGGGTATTCTCCTGTTTCAAGTCTGAACAGCGTTGCCGTTTTGCGTCGTGTATAGACGCGTGAATCGCGGGCTGGGGCACTCGGTGGGTTTGCGGCGGAGGGAAACCGGGCGCGGCCGCCCGCCGAGGACGGCGTGGCGACCGGTTCAAATGCCCGCCCTCCCGTCGCGTGCCTACCGCGACCTCGCCTTCAGCTCGAGCTCGAACGCGTGCATCTCGCCGCGCAGGACCTGGAGCTGGTTGTACAGCGGACGGTAGGCCGGGTTTCCTGGACGCGCCTCTTCGCCGCCGGCTTCGCCACCGTGCTCGCCACGGGCCTCCCCGCCGTGCTCGGCACCGCCTTCGCGACCCCCGTGCTCACCCCGGCCTTCGCGGCCGCCGCGGCCTTCGCCGCTCTCCTCACCACCGCCGTGGCCTGCCTCGATGCCCGCCTCGGGATGGCTGACCCAGGAGGTGAAATCATTCCCGAAGGTCCCGAGTTCGATGGGGATCGTTTGACCCGGCGCGACGTCGATGCGCTTCGTCGGACCGAGTTCCGTGCCGTTGTCCAGGTGGACCTCGACGCGCACCTGCGACAGAGTCTGCGTCGTCGTGTTTGTCACCGAACCGACGAACACCTGCGTGTTGGGATTGAATTGAAGGATGAGGCGAGCCCCGTTCGCGAAGCGTTCGTCCTGCCTCGTCATCTTCGCGAGGTAGGCGCCCCCTTCCTCGCCTCCTTCGCCGCGCTCTCCGCTACCGTGTTCGCCACGGCCTTCCCGGCCGCCGTACTCGGCGCGACCTTCCCTGCCTTCACGGCTTTCCAGCCGACCGACCTGCGGCCCGGATGCGTGGGCACCGAGCCCCGCGAGCACACGCGTCTCGCGCAGCTGGGCGCGAGCCTGCTTCACGATGTCGTAGAGTGCCGCCGCATCCATGCTTCTTCCAATGTCCTGCTCCTCCTGTAGGCGGGGTGCGCTGTCGCCCCCGCCGCCGGCGAGTGCGGGAAAGCTGATTCCCGCCGCGCCAAGCATCACGAGTGATGCGATTGCGATCTTCATCGTTCGGTTCCTTTCTCGTGTCGTTGTCGGTTCGTATCCGTCTCATTTGAACGACTACCGTAATAGTCAACTACTCCGATAGTCTACGAGAGTTCCGAGAGGCACGCAAGCGACCGGATCCCGGCAACCCCGGACTCGGCAGCGGGCACTCGGTTGGCTTCGGATGGAGGTTCGCTCCGGGCAACCTTCGGCGTAGTCGTGGCTGTCACACGGAGGATTCGGTTAACTATGTTCCTAGTAGCTGCACGTCACTTGGCGGAGGAGGATTCGCAATGACGAAGAGATGGCTGAGCCGACGCGCTCCGGCGACCATCTTTGGGCTCGGGCTCGTTCTCGGCGGCGGCCCCCTGCCCCGGGATTCACCCTTCGCCACTCGGGGCCTCCGGGCCCAGCAGGTTGTGGAGACTACGGGCCGGGACCGGCCGATCGAAGCCGAGTTCGAGGACGTGTACCGGGTCGGCGTCCTGGACGGCGAATCCTGGGAGATGTTCGCCCAGGTGGGCCGGGTCGCCTTCGACGCGGCAGGCAACCTCTACGTCTTCGACGGGACGTCCGGTCCGACGCGTTTCGGAGGGATGACTCTGATGCGTGCCGGGGACGTGAGGGTCCTCGTGTTCGACGAGGCAGGGCGCTTCGTGCGCGAGTTCGGCTCCTCGGGTGGAGGTCCCGGCGAGTTCAACCAGCCGATGGGTTTCGCGGTGTTGAGGGACGGCACCGTGGTCGTGAGCGATGTCGGTCACCGCGCCTACCAACTCTTCGACGCCTCTGGCGAGTTTCAGCGCATGGTCCGGGCGGACGACGGGCCCGACGCCGTGTCGATCCCGGCTCACGACATTCAGCCCGACCCGCGCGGCGGAGCCGTCTTTGCCGGTGGGAGCGTGGGTCTCACCGTCATGAGCGCGGGCGGCGCGACGGCTCCGCCCACCTCCCGTCCGGTGCTGCGGGTCGCACTCGACGGCGAGGTCGCGCGCGCCGACACGGTGGCGGACGGATGGCTGCCCCCACGCACCGACCTGGATGATCTCGCGTCAAGCGATGTGCCCGGCGAGCTTCGAGGCGCGCTTCGCGGCATGGCCATGCCCACCGTGTTCGAGCCTCGGTTTCTCGTGGGCATCCTTCCAGATGGCGGCATCGTTCACTCCGACTCGTCGGCGTACGCGCTCAAGGTCACTCCGCCAGGTGAGCGGGATGTCGGGCGCATCATCCGGCGGCCCTTCGAGCCCGAGCCGGTGACGCCGGAGGTCCGGAGGGAGCGCGAGGAGAGGACGGCAGCCGCCCGGAGGGCGCTCGGCGGAACCGGGGGGTCGAGGAGGCTCATGTTCGTGGGGCGCGCGGAGGGCAACGATCCTGCACCTGAGGCCACCTTCGAACTGGAGGACCGCTACTACCACGAGATTCCCGTGCTGCGCGGCCTCGCCACGACGCGGGAGGGCCGCATCTGGGTGCAACGCCGGGGCGAAGAGCCGCAAAGCGACGGGCCCATCGATGTCCTGACGCCGGAAGGGACGTACGTCGGCACCTACGCGACCGGGGCGACCGAGATGCCGGACGCCTTCGGCCCGGATGGACTCGCGGCATTCATCGAGCAGGACGAACTCGATGTGGCGCGCGTCGTCGTGCGGAGGCTCCCGGCCGAGGTTCGCTGACCCGAGACGGCGGTCATACGGCCTCCCGGTGGCCGACGCTTCGAGACTTGCCCCTCAGCCCTCCGGGGTGAGGGCGAGCCGGACAGCGCCGAGGGGGCGGTCGGCGGTGTAGACCGCGAGTTCGAGTCGCCCGTCGAGCAGGTCGGTCAGAGCCCCCGCGCTCAGCGTCAGCGTGCCCTCGGCGGAGACGAAGCCGGGGCCGGAGAGGCGATACACGACCGCGTTCGGCCGCGTCCCGCTGCCCCGGCGCTGCAGGACGATCGCGTGGACGTCCGCCGGCCCGACTCCGGCGGTGGAGATGACGTAGCGCAGGGCGCCGCGCGGGAGGTCGAGGCTGAAGCTGCCGGTCAGGCGAGGGGCGGCGGGCCGCCCGGCCCACCCGCCGTCGCCGGCGACGCTGAACCGGAGCGGGGGCGGCGCGCGGCCGTCCACGAGCGCGGGCGTGCGGGGCGGCGCGCGGCGCGGCTCGATCGCCCGTTCGAGCGCGTACGCCAGCGAGACCAGCCGGGCATCGTCGAACGGGCGGCCGATCAGCTCAATGCCGGTCGGCATGCCGGTCCGCGTGAAGCCCGCGGGCGCGCTGATCGCCGGAAGCCCGCTGTGCGCGGCAAGCTGACACGTCCCCCCGACCGGCGGCGAGCCGATGAGCGCGGGGTCTCGCCTCAGCGTCGGGTAGGCGATCGCGTCGAGCCGCTCTTCGTCCATGAAGGCCACGATCGCTTCCCGCAGCGCCGACTGCCGCTCGAGGGCCTCGCCGTAGGCGGCCTCATCGCGCCCGCCGGGTTGGCTCCTCCGCCTGAACGTGCCGTCCAACTGCTCGCTGTGCAGCCCCAGCGCCACGATATCGGCCAGCGACGCGACCGGCGTATCGCCCACGCTCTCCAGATAGGCGACCAGGTCCAGCGCAAATTCGTGGCCAATAACGCTGGTGCGGGCCAGGAGCGAGTCCATCTCCGGGATCGTCACCTCGACGACCTCCGCCCCCGCGGCGACCATCGCCTCCAGCCCCGCGCGCACCGCGGCCGTGACCGGAGCCTCCGCGCCCGAATCGGAGAGCCACGTCTCCAGCGCGCCGATGCGGGCCCCCTGCAGCGCACCCGCATCGAGCGACGCCGCGAACTCGATGGGCGGACGGCCCTCCATCGCGGCCGTCGCCGGATCCGCCGCGTCCGCCCCGATCGTCGCGTCGAGGGCGAGCGCCAGGTCCACGACCGACCGCGCCAGCGGCCCGCCCGTGTCCTGCGTGTGCGAGAGCGGCACGATCCCGTCGATGCTCGACAGCCCCTTGGTCGGCCGCAGCCCCACGAGGTTGTGAACGGACGAGGGAATCCGTATCGACCCGCACGTGTCGGACCCCCATCCCACGGCCCCGAAACTTGCGGCCACGGCCGCCCCGGTGCCGCCCGACGAGCCGCCGGGGTTCCGCGCCGGGTCGTACGGATTCCGAGTCTGTCCCCCGAGCGAACTGATGCTCGTGATCCCGGCCGCGAGTTCGTGCAGGTTCGTCTTGGCCAGGATGATCGCCCCCGCCTCGCGCAGCTTCCGCACCTGGAAAGCATCGTCCGGCGGCACGGATCCCGCGAGTGCGAGCGTCGAGCCCGTCGTCGGCATGTCGAAGGTGTCGTAATTGTCCTTGACGAGGATCGGTATCCCGTGCAGCTGCCCCCTCACCTGTCCCGCCGCCCGCTCCGCGTCCAGCCGCTCCGCCTGCCGCCGCGCCTCCGGGTGCACGCGCACGATCGCGTTGAGACGAGGACCCGCCAGGTCGTAGGCGGCGATGCGGTCCAGGTAGGCGTCGACCAGTTGAACGGAGGTCACCCGGCCCGACGACAGGGCCTCCTGGAGTTCCGGGATCGAGGCCTCCGCCACTTCGAAGGGAGTCTGGCCCGGAGTCTGGGCTGGAGCCTGGACCGGAGCCCGGGCCACCAGCGGCGCGACCCACTCCGCGCCGGCCGCGTGACCGAGGGCGGGGCCGAGCGCGGGACCGAGTCCGAGGCCGAGGACCAGGAGGGCCGGGGCGGTCCGACGGCGCCCGTTCGCGTTACCTCGTTCCATGAGCCGGATGTCCTTCCGCAATGGCGACGAATGTCCCCGTGCACGTGGCCGTCCGCTCGCCTCCGGAAAGCAACTCCGCTTCGACGCGCACCTTCCGTTCGCCCGCTTCGGCGATCCGGGCGCGGAGTTCAACGGGCGCGTCGGAGGGCGTCGGTTTCATGAGCCGGACCGTGTACTCGGCCGTCACGGTGACGGGCGGATGATCCGCGCCGCGCGTCCGCATGAAGTAGTGCGCCGCGCACCAGTTGCACTGGCAGTCGAGCAGCGTTCCGATGATGCCGCCGTTCAGGATTCCCGGGAACGACCGGTGATTCGGGCCGGGCGTCCATTCCGCCACCACCTCGTAGCTCGCGGCTCCGTCGTCCCCTGCATTGTCCGCTGCACCGTCCCCTGCATCGTCCCCTGCATTGTCCGCTGCACCGTCCCCTGCGACGCTCCCACGGTCCCCTGAGGGAAAGCTGCGCAGCCGGAGCCCTTCCGGGTTCGCGTGGCCGCACCCGAAGCAGATGGATTCCGGCGCGTATCTCTCTTGAAGCGCCTCGCTCGCGTCGCCCACGTGCGGGGCGTCGCCCACTTCGCTCACGTCACCCGCCCCCGCCGGCCGGTCCCTGTTCGGTCGCCGCCCGGGCCCGCTCCCGCTCCACGAGGAAGCGACGCAGGATCTTCCCGGAAGCGGACTTCGGGATCTCGTCCAGGAACTCGACGGCGCGAACCTTCTTCTGCGGCGCCACCCGCGCGGCCACGTACTGCATGATGTCCTCGCCCGTCACGTCCCCCGAGCGCACGACGCACGCCTTGGGAATCTCCCCCGCCTCCTCATCCGTGACGGGGATGACCGCGACATCGGCCACGGCCGGGTGCGCGAGCAGGAGGTCCTCGAGTTCGGCGGGCGCCACCTGGTAACCCTTGTACTTGATGAGTTCCTTGGCCCGGTCGACGATCGTGACGTAGCCATCCTCGTCCGCCCGTCCCACGTCCCCCGTATGAAGCCATCCGTCGGCGTCGATGGTGTCGGCGGTGGCCTCCGGATTGTTGAGGTAGCCTTTCATCACCTGCGGCCCGCGGACCCACACCTCTCCCTCCTCGCCGGGTCCCAGCGGCGCGCCCGACTCGAGGTCGACGATCATCATCTCGGTGCTCGGGATCACGGGACCGATCGTCCCGATCTTGTCCGCATCGACGTTCTCCCCGAAACAGACGTGAGTCACTGGACTCGCCTCCGTGAGACCGTAGCCCTGGAACACGCGGCAGCCGATCCGCTCCTGGCAGGCGACGGCGATTTCCTCTCCCAGCGGGGCCGCCCCGGACATGATCCAGTTTACGGACGAGAGGTCGAAGCCATCGACCGCGGGGTGCTTGGCGAGTCCGAGCACGATGGGCGGAACGAGGTAGAGACAGGTGGCCCGATATTGCTGAATCGCCCCCAGGAACTCCTCGAGAGCGAAGCGGGGCATGGTGACGACGGTCGCGCCCGCCTTCAGGGCGCCGCTCATGACGACGACCATCCCGTAGATGTGGAAGAAGGGGAGGACGGCGAGTACGACATCGTCGGCGTCCACGAGGCCGATGGCGCTGAACTGCTCGATGTTCGCGACGAGATTCCGGTGCGTGAGCATCACTCCCTTGGAGACACCCGTCGTTCCGCTCGAATAAGGGAGTGTGAGGAGATCCTCTCCGGGATTGAGGATGTCCGCCGATTCCGCATCCGTCCCCATTCCGTCTCCGATGAGGTCGGCGAAGGCGGTGGCGCCCTCGGCCTCTCCGAACACGAAGATCTCTTCGATCCCCGTCCGTGCCGCGACGGCTCGCGCGCGATCGAGGAGCGGGGGGACGGTGATGAACCAGCGGGCGCCCGAATCGTTCAACTGCGAGACGAGTTCGTCGTCGGTACTGAGCGGGTTCAGCGTCGTGCTGCAGCCACCGGCCATGCCGACCGCGAGGAACGCCGTCGCGTACTCGGGCAGGTTCGGGCTGCAGATGGCCACCACGCCTCCTCGCCCCAGTCCTCGGGCGGCGAGTCCCCGCGCCGCGGCGTGCGCCTGATCGCGCAATTGTCCGTATGTCACCACCCGGCCGCTCGGTCCTTCGATGAACGCGGGCCGGTCCCGGCGACCGCCGAGGGAACCCAGGAGATAGTCGGAAAACGCCTGTTCCGGCACGGTGACCGGGGGATGCGGGCTCTGAAAGATCATCGCGGGGTCCTTGCGGTCGACGTCGTGGACGGCTGCCACCGTCCGAAACGGAAGCGGGAAGATCGGCGAACCGGCCGCGGCGCGGCAAGGTGGCGGCGCGGCAAGTCAGCCGCGTGGCGGGCGGCGGCGACCCGGGGCGCGGCTGCGTCCGCCGCCTCAAGCGAATAGACTCGTGTGCCGGGTGAACGACCCGCTTCTCGACTGCGGCGGAGAGCCGCCGCAACGGCAGCGAAAACCGGGGCACGAAGTGACATTCAACCGCAAGATCCTGCTGTGCGCCGTCGCCCTCGCTCTGGGCGCGCTCTTCGTGCGCCTCGGGTTCTGGCAACTCGACCGGCATGGCGAACGGAGCGCCGGGGTGCGCGCGCGCGCCGAGCGCGCCGACGCCCCGCGGCTCGAGTGGATCGGCCCCGGCGACGTGCCTCCCGACACCGCGGGCCTCATCGGCCGCCGCGCGCGGCTGGCCGGGCGGTGGGACCGGGCCGGCGAAGTCATCCTCCGGAGCCGCACTCTGGACGGGCGGGCGGGCGCGGAGGTGCTGACACCGTTCCTGGTCGGCGGCGACTCCGCGCAGGTCGTGATGGTCCTCCGCGGATGGCTGCCCGCGCCCGACGGTCTCCGTCCCGACCTCGCGTCCGGGTGGGCCGGCCCGCGGGGAGCCGCCGCGGATGCCGGGCCCCCGGTACAGGTCGAGGGCGTGCTCGTCTCCTCGCGCGATGGTCGCGGCGGCCAGCCGCTCCGAACCGAGATCGCCGGGGCGGACCACCTCGCCATCGCGGGGCTCGACCTGGCCCTCATCCGCGACCAGACCGCACTCGAGCCCACGCCCCACGTCCTGCGCGCGGACGACCCGCCGCCGGGCGGCGCCCTGCGTCCCGCCCGCGCGATCGAGACCGACTCCGGCCCGCACCTGTCGTATGCGATCCAGTGGTTCGCGTTCGCCATCATCGGGCTGGGCGGGACGGTGATCCTGCTCCGCTCCTCATCCGACAGGAAGCCCTCATCCGAAAGGAAGCGACGTTGAGCCATCGAAAGTTCTCCGACCGCCGGGGGCAGCGCTGGGAGGTACGCGTGACCTCCCGATCCGAATGGCGGTTCGAGCCGCTGCGGGGGAACCCGGGGACGCCGCACCGCGTCCGCCCCCCGCTCTACACCGGGGACGACCCGTTCGAACTCAGCGAGCAGGAACTCCAGGCCATACTCGGCGACGCGACGCCGGAAGCGAGGACGGATCGCGGGACCCCGGGCGCCTCGCCCTTCGGGGGGGTTTACGAACCGCGCAGGAAGAAGTCGCCCTTCCTCGACGACCTTGCCGACGATGACTGACCGTCGGCCGCTGACGGCGTCCGTCCCGGCGACCGCGAAACCGGCATCGGGATTCCGCCGTACGGGCCGACATCTTTCTCCCGCCGGGCATGACCCGGTCGCAGTCCCACCCGACGTTTCTCAGGAGGCAAGCATGTCCGACACACCGCTCGGCCGCTTCTGCTGGTACGAGTTGCTCACCACCGACCTCGAAGGCGCGCAGGACTTCTACCGGGGCGTCGTCGGCTGGGAAACCGGCGCGTGGCAGGGAGAGGGGCCGCCGTACATCACCTGGAACAACGACGGCACTCCCATCGGCGGCGTGATGGAGTTGCCCCCCGACGCCCGGGCCGGCGGGGTGCCGCCCCACTGGCTGCCCTACATCTCGACACCCGATGTCGACGCGACGGCGGAGAAGGCCGCCCGACTCGGGGGCGCCGTCCACCACCGGATGGAGATCCCCGAAGTCGGACGCCTCGCGGTGCTGGCCGATCCCGGAGGCGCGGTGTTCACGGCGTATGAGCCTTCCGACGCCACCCCCGGACACGACGGCCCGCCGGCGGTCGGCGAATGCTCCTGGCACGAACTGATCTCGGCCGACTGGGAGGCCGCCTGGTCGTTCTACTCCGACCTCTTCGGCTGGGAGAAGACGACGCAGATGGACATGGGAGAGCACGGCATCTACCAGATGTACGGCCGTGAGGGGAAGGAATTCGGGGGGATGATGACGCGGACCGAAGACATGCCGCCCCCGTGCTGGTTCCTCTACATGTCCGTCCCCGACGTACACGCTTCCGTGAAGGTGATCGAGGACCTCGGGGGCACGATCGTGACGCCGCCGCTCAAGATCCCGGGCGAGAGCGGGTACATCCTGCACGGGATCGACCCGCAGGGCGCGGGATTCGCCCTGCACAGCATGTAGCACGGCATGTAGCACAGCCTGTAGCGGGTCCGCCCGCCCGGCCGCCGGTGCCCGCTACCCCCGTGGCGCCGGCGGTCCTTCGCGGTCGGTCAGGCCCGGCGGGGTCCCGAGGATCTCCGACAGGATCACGGCCCGCGCGAGCGAGGGATAGCGATCGAGCCGCTCCAGCGGGTCGTTGCGACCGGCGCCGGCGCTCGGGGACTGCGCTCCGGCGATCGGCGACATGGGGGGAGGCGTGCGCCGCCCCGGAGTGCGGGCAGTCCGGGGGACGGCAGCCGCCGGCGCCGGGGACGGCTGCGGGGCCGGAACGGGCGTGCTCGGCCGCAGGAAGGGAGGAGTCTCGGGAGCCTGCTCCGGCTCCAAATGCCCGACGAGACTCCCGGGCCGTCCCTCCTCCGCCGCCTGCTGCATCTGTTGCTCCAGTTGGCGGCCCATGTCGCGCAGTTGTTCGCGCAACGTCGGACGCGTCCCCGGAGGCGGCGCCTCCGCCCCGGCGGGATCGGTGGCCTGCACGCGGGCCGGCTCGGCTTCGAACCCGGGCTCCGCCCCGGCCTGTTCGAGCGCCTGTTCCTGGCGCTGACGATTCTTCTTCATCGCGGCGCCGATGCTCCGCACCCAGAGGAAGATCATCAGCAGGATGATGGGCAGCGCGCCCTCGAGATCAGGCATCAGCCGTCCTTATCGCTCTCCGGCGGCTTCGCGATGGATCGCCGCATCTGCGTGTCGCTCTGGATGTTGCGGTACTTCATGTAATCCATGATCCCGAGGTTGCCCTCACGGAACGCTTCGGCCATGGCGAGGGGGACCTCCGCCTCCGCCTTGACGACCTCGGCCTGCATCTGCTCGACGAGCGCCCGGTTCTCCTGCTCCGACGCGACCGCCATCGCACGCCGCTCCTCCGCCTTGGCCTGCGCGATCCGCTTGTCCGCCTCGGCCTGGTCCGTCTGCAGCTCGGCGCCGATGTTCTTCCCCACATCCACGTCGGCGATGTCGATGGAGAGGATCTCGAACGCGGTCCCGGAGTCGAGCCCCTTGGCGAGCACCGTCTTCGAGATGTTGTCCGGGTTCTCGAGCACCGCCTTGTGAGAGGCGGCCGACCCGATCGTGGACACGATGCCCTCGCCGACACGGGCCAGGATCGTCTCCTCCCCCGCCCCGCCGACGAGCCGGTTGATGTTCGCCCGCACCGTCACGCGCGCAGTGGCGATGAGCTGGATCCCGTCCTTCGCCATCGCGGCGACCTTCGGCGTCTGGATCACGCGCGGGTTGACGGAAACCTGCACCGCGTCGAGCACGTCCCGTCCCGCGAGGTCGATCGCGGCGGCCTGCCGAAACGGCAGCTCGATGCTCGCCTTGTCCGCCGAAATGAGCGCGTTCACGACCCGCTCGACGTCGCCGCCGGCCAGAAAGTGCGATTCGAGTTCGTTTGTATTGAGCGGCAGCCCCGCCTTGTACGAGCTGATGAGCGGATAGACGATCCGCGGCGGCGGGATTTTTCTCAGGCGCATCCCCACCAGACTGCCGAGACCCACCCGAACTCCCGACGCGATCGCCGTAACCCAGAGTCGGATCGGCACGATCCACGACAGAATGAGAAGGCCGAGTGCGGCGACAATGAGGGCGATGATGCCGCTTCCGGCAAGATCCTGGAGCATATCAGACCTCGTTCCTGGTTTCGGATTCGGGCGTCTCTTTGGCGCGGCGCACGAGAATCCGGCCGCTCGCCACCTCGAGCACGCGTATCGGGGTCCCGGCCTCGAGCCACGGACCCTCCGTTACGACATGGATGCGTTCGTCCTTCACGATCGCGACCCCGGTGGGCCGCAAGTCGGTCGACGTGACGCCGAGTGCGCCGATCAGATCTTCGCGCGGGGGCATCGAAAGGTAGCCGGTCTCGCGGCTCGTCGAGGCGCGCAGGAAAAGACCGGAGAATCGGTTGCTTCGGGGCAGGTGCCGCACGAGCGCCCATGTGGCGACCCCGACGAGAATGATGGAGAGAGAGACGAGACCTGCCGCGTTGAACACCTGGTCGAAGGTCGGGACCTGGCCCACCATCCCCATGACGGTCGCCCCGAGGATCGCGGCGGCCCCCAGGATTCCCGCGATCCCGAACCCGGGGATGACGAGGACCTCGAGCGCGATGAGCACGACCCCCGCGCCGAAGATGAGGATCTCCTCGATCCCGGCGAGGTGCACGAGGTGGTGCGCGCCGAAGAACGCGGCCAGCGAAGCGAGTCCCACGGCGCCCGCCACGCCGAAGCTCGGTGTCCGGACCTCCACGATGAGTCCGAGAAAGCCGAGGCTGAGGAGCAGTGGCGCGACCGCCGGGTTCGTCAGGAAGCGGACGATCGCCTCCGCCCAGTTCGGCTGGATTTCCCGCACGGGGGCGGCCGGAAGCCGCATGATTTCGAGGAGTTCGATGAGATCCCGGACCTCGGCGTCCGCGACCCCGAGCGCCGTGGCTTCAGCCGTCGTGAGCGTGAGCAGCCGGCCGGCTTCGCTCACGCCCGGAACCTCGATGCTCTCGTCGACCATCGCCTCCGCGACCAGCGGATCGAGTCCCCGTTCCTCGGCCAGCGCCCGGAACTCGGAGCGCATCGCGCTCACCATCTTTTCCGACGCCTTCTCGCCATCGCCCGTGACCGGCGTGGCGGCTCCCAGCGTGGAGCCCGGCCGCATGTAGATCCGGTCGGTCGCGAGGGCGATCATCGCCCCCGCCGAGAGGGCGCGGCGGTTCACGTAGGCGTAGGTCGGGACCTCCGCGTCGCGCAGATCGTCGATAATCTTCCACGCCGCGTCGACCCGGCCCCCGGGCGTATCGAGTTCGATGATCACGGCGGGCGCCCCGGACTCCGCCGCCTCCGAGAGCGCGCGAGCCACGAACGGGGCCACGCCGAGTTCGATGGTGCCGGAGATCGGCACCCGAACCACCGTGGCCGCCGACTGCGCGGACCGCACGGCGGGCGCAGGTGGCGCGAAGACGGTACCGAATCCCGGCGGCACGGGTCCATCCGACGCGGACAGCGCGACGACGGCCAGCCCGAGGGCGAGCAACGGCGCGGGCAGGCCCGTGATGCGTGAGTTCATGTCTCGTCTCGTCATGTGTTGCATGGGCCGCAATCTATCGGTGCCGTGCGTCGGCCGCCCGTCGGCCGCCCGTCAGCCGCCCGGCCGGTCCGGCAGGGCGATCGGTTCGCCCGCGGACGGCCGCACGCCTTCCGCGTACAACTGGGCGTTCAGCGCCGGCACGCGCGCTTCGATGAGGACGTTGAGCCGGTCCAGCAACTCCGGCATCACGTTCCAGACCTCGTGCACCTGCCACAGGTGGTCCGCGGTCGGGACCGTGGAGGAACCCTGGATGGCGTTCGCGACGCCCGCGTTCCGGCGCGCGTCCGCCAGTTCATCGCGGATCTCCTCGATCTCCTCCTCGATCGCCTCGAGCTCCTCTTCCAGTCCCTCCGGCGCCTCATCCGCGCCCTCGATCAGTTCCTCCGCTGCCGACAACTGCTCCTCGAGCGCGTCGAGGGCTTGCCCCGCCTCGTAAATCGGGCCCGCCATGGCGTGGAGGCTCATGAGCGCCTCCTGCCGCGCCATGCGGTCCGCGCGGCTCATCGGCCGGCGCGGTTCCGCGACGACTTCGACCTCGGCCGAGAACGTCTCGCCGCTCGCCTCCATGCTCACCGTGTACGTGCCCGGGAGGACGATCGGACCCTGCGGCGCGCCGCCGAAGAAGAAGCCGCCTCCGCCGCCCGGACCGCCGCCGCCCTCACGCTCGTACGGCGCGTCGTGACGCCAGTCCCAGATCACCTCGTTGATGCCGACTTCCGAGGGCGCCTCCAGCGTACGTACCTGTACCCCCGAGGCGTCGGCGATCTTCAGCGCGAACGCGTCGCCGTCTCCGTCGTCGTCCGCGTCGTCGGCCTCCTGCTCGCTTTCGTCGCCGTCTCCGTCACCGTCGTCATCGCCGTCCTCGTGTTCGCCCTCCTCGTCGTCTTCCCCGTCGTCTTCCCCGTCGTCCTCCGCCATGGTCTCTTCGGGCGCGTCGCGCAGGTAGTAGCGAATCCGGGCCCCGCGCGGCGGGTTCGGCGCGCTGTAGGTGGCACCGTAGAAGGGCCAGTCCCCCTTTTCCGTCCACATGATCGAATGGTCGCCGAACACGCGGCCCGCCTCGGCCAGCATGCCCTCCGACAGCGCTTCGAGCGGCGCCACGTCGGCGAGGATGTAGAGGCTGCGGCCGTGCGTGCCCACGATGAGGTCGTTCTCGCGCGGATGAATGAGGATGTCGTCCACCGGCACGGTCGGCAGGTTGTTCTTGAGCTGCACCCAGTTCTCGCCGCGGTCCACGGAGACGAAGACGCCGACCTCGTTCCCGATGAAGAGGAGGTTCGGCGCCCGCTGGTGCTCGACGATGACGTTCACCGACCACCCGTCCGGCAGCCCGTTCGCGATCGCCCGCCAGCTCTGTCCGTAGTCCTCGCTCACGTAGGCGTACGCCGCGTAGTCGCCGTTGCGGTGGCCGTCGAAGGTCGCGTACACCCGGCCCTCGGCGTGGTTGGACGGCTCCACCCGGCTCACGTAGGTCCGTTCCGGCAGGCCCGGGATGCGGTCGACGACGTTCTCCCACGTCTCCCCGTCATCGCGCGACACCTGCAGGTTCCCGTCGTCCGTCCCCGCGTAGATGAGCCCCGGCACGAGGGGCGACTCCTCCACGGCGGTGAGGTTCCCGTAGTTCGAGATCCCGTCGTTGAGCGACATCTGCGGCTCGGAGCCGGGGACGCCCATGATCTCGAGTTCCTCGCGGTCGATCTGCTTCGTGAGGTCGAGGCCGCCGACCTCCTCCCACGACATCCCGTAGTCCCGCGAGCGCAGCAGGTAGTTCGCGCCCAGGTAGACCGTGGCCGGGTCGTGCGGCGAGAGGAGGAGCGGCGAGTTCCAGTTGTAGCGGTAAGCCTTCGTCGTGTCCCCGTCCGCGCGCGGTCCGACGATGGGACGCATGGGGATCTTCTCCCCCGTCGTCAGGTCGTAGCGGTTCATGTTCCCGCCCTGCGACTCGGAGTACACGATCGTGGAGTCGGTGGGGTCGACGATCGTGAAGAAGCCGTCGCCGTACGCCGTCTCGTACCAATCCTGATGCCGGATGCCGTGGAAGGAGCGCGTGTTCGAGGGTCCGCACCACGCGTCGTTGTCCTGAAGCCCGCCGCACACCGCGTAGGGCGTGCGCATGTCGAACCCGATGGCGTAGAACTGGCCCAGCGCGATGTTGTCGAACATGCGCCAGTGCGCGGCCCCGTCCCACGACGCGGCCACCCCGCCGTCGCTCCCCAGGATCAGGTGGTCGGGATCCTCCGGATTGATCCAGAGCTGGTGATGGTCGACATGGATCTGCACGGCGCCGTCGTTGCGGAACGTCCGTCCTCCGTCATCGGAGATCGCGAGCTGCGTCCCGAGGACGTAGATGCGGTCGGGGTTGCTCGGATCGATGCGGACCTGGGAGTAGTACATGGGACGCGGGTTCGTGTCCGACATCTTCTCCCACGT
>LXNJ01000385.1_pt1 | contig 31709 bp, 30 predicted proteins | sample 809081 | NCBI WGS metagenome assembly LXNJ01 (sample SAMN04870510, study PRJNA318959) | sponge metagenome | biome: sponge; feature: marine sponge reef; material: water | host: Petrosia ficiformis | place: Greece: Milos, Mediterranean Sea | collected 2013-05-29 | depth 5-7 m | reverse complement strand
CCCTTGAGGGGGAGTCAGTGAACTGAGGGCGTAAGCCCGAAAGTGAACTGGTGGGGGGTATAACTCGGAGTGGCGATAAAGCGCGATTCACCCCCCACCGAATCGGCCTTCGCATAAACCGCTCGGCCTCTTCGACTCCCCCTCAAGGGGGGAGTGATTGTTTGGCGCTCTGCAAGGTGAGGATGGTTTAACCCGACCTCAAAGGGGTCTTTTTCAACAGCCCCTAAAAGGGGGGTTGGGGTCGCATGTATCGGCGCGATGAGCCCGTAGTAGGGACAGGCCCCTGTGCCTGTCCGGGACTCCTGCACCTCTTCTGATGAAGCGCAGCCGAGGAATAGACATTCCCAATATGAGTGGCCACGGATGGCAGGGCGGCCACAGGGGGCCGCCCCTACACACTGAAGGCCGCTTTCGCGCGAACCCCTGACCTCCTTCGTCGGGAGCAACCCCCCCTACCCCCCCTTGTCGGGGTTGTTGAAAAACCCTCGTCTGCGATTCCAGCAAGCCGCCAACGCCCCTTTCCTCACCCTGAGTAGCCGCCGAAGGCGGCGTATCGAAGGGCGAGGGGAGTCGAACGCTTCGCGCCGTTGCGAGAGGGCATCCTTCGATATGCGGCTTCGCCGCTACTCAGGATGAGGCGGAGAAGTCTTTTTCAACAACCCCATGAGGTCGGGAATGCGTTCGTCTGAGGTGGGGAGGATCTGGCGGTGTATCAAGAAAACAAAGGGGATGAGCGGCAGTAGCTGAGACGCGCGCCGCTCATCCCCTGAATGATGCTTGGTCCTATAGACCTATTTCTTCATCGTCATGGCCTTGATGAGCTGCGTGTAGCCGTCGTAGTTCGGCTTTCTGGACTTCTCATAGTCCGCGCCGCTCATGAACACCACGTTCTCGCCGATGCTGCGCATGAAGCGCTTGAACGACTTGTTCTTCGTGAGCTTCTCGAATGCGTCGCGGAGCTTCTTCAGCCTGTCGGCGGGCGTCTTGGCAGGCGCCATGAAGATGCGGTCCATCGTGAAGCCCACGCCCTTGTAGCCGAGTTCCTCAGTGGTCGGGACTTCCTTGAAGTCCGGGTCCTTCGAGAGGCGCGTGTTTCCGGTGAGCGCGAGCACGGTGACCTTTCCGGACTTCTTGTGGGGGCGAAGCTGGGTCGGGAAGGCAATGCCCACGTCGTCCTGGCCCGAGAGGACGGCGCGCAGAGAGGGGCCGCCGCCTTTATGCGGGATGAAGTTCACCTTGATGCCCGCCGAACGGACGAACTGCATCGAGGGCACGTGGCCCGCGCCCCATACGCCGCTGTGGCCCCAGTTGACCTTGCCGGGGTTTTTCTTGGCGTAGGCGACGAATTCCTTCATGTTCTTCCACGGCCGGTTCGCGAGCGAGAAGAACACCGGCTGCCCGTGGTTGATCTTGGCGACGGCCGAGAAATCGCGCAGCGTGTTGAAGGGCACCTTGCGGGTCTGCGGCACGAGCTGGTCGAAGCCGTTGTGGGTGAAGAGCAGGGTGTAGCCGTCCGGCTTGGCCTTGGCGACGAAGCCGGTGCCCTTCATGCCCGCGCCGCCCGGCACGAGCTTCACGACCATGGGCTGGCCGAGAATGTCGGCGATGATGCTGGTGATGCCGCGTGCGTGGAGGTCGTGGCTGCCGCCCGCGCCCACAGGCAGGACGAGCGTGATGGGTCTGTCGGGATAGGCCGCCGTGCTCGCGGAGGGCAGACCCAGCGCGACGAACAGGACCAGCGCGGCCGCGATGGCGAAGAAGCGTTTTTTCATGATGATCTCCTTTGATGTATTTGCCTTCATGAGGCGGCGGACCCCTTGGTGCGCTGCCACATCGGGCGAAGAATGAGAAATGCAATCCAGACCAGCGCCGCTATGAGAAATGCGGACGCTATCGGCCTTTGCAGGAACAGGTACGAAAACGGAGCCCCTTTCGCGTAGAGCATCGACTGGCTCAAACGATACTCTATCGGCTCGGCCAGCACAAAAGCGATGATGAGGGGCGCCAGGTCGAACTTGAATTTTCTGAGAATATAGGCGCATACGCCGATGATGACCATCAGGATCACGTCGGTGTTCGCCCCGGTGGAGAGCGTGCCCACGAAGGCGAGCGCCACGATGACGGGGATGAGATACGCCTTTTTGAACTGAATGGCCCGGGCGAAGGGTTTCAGAAGAACGTAGCCCAGGAAGAAGAACAGCACGTTCGCCAGCACCATCGTGAGGATGAGCGCGTACATGAGCGCGCCTTGCTCCTGGAATATCTGGGGTCCCGGCCGCATGCCGTGCGCCACGAAAGCGCCCAGCAGGATGGCCGTCACGTTGTCTCCGGGAATGCCCAGCGTCAGCAGGGGAACCAGCGTGGGGCCGTTCACGGCGTTGTTCGCGGCCTCGGGCGCAGCTATCCCGTCGAGTTCGCCCTTGCCGAAGTTCTCCGGGTTCTTGGAGGCGCGCTTCGCCGCGCTGTAGCCGATGAATGCGGCGACGACCTGTCCCACGCCCGGCACCATGCCGATGCCCGTGCCGATGGCTGTCGAGCGCAGGATGGAGCGGATCGACGCCTTGAACTCGCGCCAGCGCAGCCGTTCTCCCGCCTTGGCGAGGTCCACGTGCTCGCTGATGAAGCGCACGGTGCGCGTTTCGACCGCTTCCAGTATCTCGGGCATCGCGAAGATGCCGATGGCCAGCGGGATGAGGGGAATGCCGCCGCTCAGCGCTTCCAGGCCGAACGTCATTCGCGTGGAGCCGGTGGTGGCGTCGGTGCCGATGAAGCCGAGTCCCATGCCGATGCAGGCGGCGATGGCTCCCTTTAAGCCTGAATCGCTCGAGACGCTTGCGATGAGCACGAGCGAGAAAATGATGACGGCGAACACCTCCGGCGGGCCGATCAGGAGCGTGATGATGGCGATGGGTCCGATGAGCGCCAGGGTGAAGATGTCCGAGAGCGTATCGGCGATGGTGGAGGAGAACAGCGCCATCTCGAGCGCCTTTCGCCCCTCGCCCTTGCGCGTGAGTGCGGGGCCGTCGAACGTGGTGGCGATGGATGCGCCCGTACCCGGAATGCCGACCAGAATCGCCGGAATGCTGCCCCCGTAAATACCGCCCTTGTAGATGCCGATCAGGAACGGGATGCCGAGCATGGGTTCGAGCTTGAAGGAAATCGGAAGCAGGACCGACATGGCGAGGATGGTGGTGAGACCGGGCATCGCGCCCACGAACATGCCGATGGTCAGACCTGCGCATATGTAGAGATAGGTGTCCACGCGCATCAGGAGGGCGAAGGCCTGCATAAAGGCATCTAACAAAACGGGGGCTCCCTATTTCCCGAGAAAGACGCCGGAGAGGAACTTCATGATCGCGTCCTCGACGACGGCGATGGCCTCGTAATCGCTCCTCGGCAGCGAGATGAGCAGCAGCCTCTCGAAGATGAAGCGCACGACGATGGGCATCAGAATGGAGACGGAGGCGACGATCCATATCTGCCGTATGCCCAGGTACCAGATGACAACGCCCGCCATCAAGAGCGTCGACAGGCCGTAGCCCAGCGCCGAAACGAGAAGGGAATAAGCGGCGACGATGACGATCATCTTCGCCCCGCGAAGGAAGCGCTCCGCCTCGTTCGTATCCGCGGAGGAGCGCACGTAACGCGCCCTCCGCCAGGCGTCCAGCGTATAGAAGGCGCACAGGACGGCGAGAACGGCGAAGGCGAGTTCCGGGAAGAATATGGGTGAAAGGCGCAGGAAATCCTGCGCGGAGGTGATGCCGCCCGACGCAATCAAGTAGGGCATGAAAACGGCGAACCCCGCCGCGAGGAGCGTCATCCCGGCGGCCAGGTAGATTTCCAGGCGCAGCATCATGGGGCTTGGCGCGCTGGTTGATTCTTCGTCCGAAGCCATGGAGCGTCCTGTTGCATGGGGTCGTTTTTTTCCGCCGACCCGGAAGCGTTTCTCATTGCCCGATGAAGTGGTTTTGTTCTACGGGTTTGCGTATTATTCACCAATCAGCTGGCAGTAGCAAACTTTCATCCCATCCGTTCGCATATGCGCGCCACGTGCGCTACCCGAGGATTCAAGGAGAGTAAGTTTTATGAAAATCATCAATTCCATGAGCGTGGACAAGGACAACGCCTACGAGCCTCCCTATTCCATCATGTGGGGGGTGAACGACGAGACCACGGACACGAAGGTCATGACCATGCAGCGCACCATCATCCCCCCCGGCGGGAAGAACAAGATGCACACCCACACGTGCGACGCGGTGTTTTATGTGAACAAGGGGCCCATCTACGTCTATATCGGGGATCCGGAAAACCCCGAACGAATCCTCGTCGAGTCGGGGCATTTCTGCTACGCGCCCGCGGGCGAGCCGCACGGGCAGGAGAACCCGAGCGAGACCGAGCCCGCCGAACTCATCGCCACCTACGGAAACTGCTCCCATCAGGACAAGGCGGGCACGACCTTCGTGCAGTAGCGTCTCACTTATCTTATTAATGGAGTCATGTAATGGATCGAGGAATCTGGGCGTCCTGGTACGACCTGCCCGAAGATAAAAGAGAAGACTACTGCGCCTGGCTGCACGGGCGTCACCTGCCGGCCATGCTGGAGCGGGCGGGGTTTCTGTGGGCGGCGCATTACGAGGTGGAAGGCGAAGGCGCGCAGATGAAGCAGGTGAAGAACACAGCGCTCACCTACGCCGCGCCCGGTGAGGTTCCCGGCGGCACGGTGTACGTGCTCCTCATCGGGGCGGCTTCGCCCCATGTGTTTTTCGACCCCGCGCTCGCTGACGTCGAAAAAGAACACTCAGATGAGACGCGCGCCATGCTGGCCCTTCGCGAGGGTCTCAGAGAGTGCATCTTCAGCGAGGAGGCCCGCGTCGACGGCCCCGACGTCGCTGAGAGAGGTCCCGGCATCACGCCCGGCCCCGCGATTCAGATGGGACAGTTCCTCTCCCGGGACGCGGAGGCCGAGCACGACCTGGGCGCGTGGTACGCGCAGTACCGCCTGAAATTCATGGAGGGGATGCCCGGCTGCATCGGCGCGCGGAAGCTGCTCTCCGCCGCCGGCTGGGCCAAGCATTCGATTTTTTATGAGTTCACTTCGCTCGAGGCGCGAGAGGAGGGCTTTCAGAAGCACGAGAGCCTCTCGCTCGATGAGAGCGGGTGGTCGGGCCGGGTAGTGAGATCGCTCATCCACGCCCCCGGCAGCCCGAGCGTGGGCCGCCGCCTGTGGCCGCCTGTGAACTGAGCCTTATAACCCGTATTGGGAGGAGAATTTGATGGCGCAACTACCGATTCTGAGCGATGAAGAAGCCGGCCCCGAGGCCACCGTGGTGTTCGACGCGAGCCGCAAGATGTTCGGCCGCGTGGCGAACGCCATCCGCGTGAGTTCGGCCAGCCCGAAGATGCTGCAGCCGCTGTTCGGCTTTCTGATCTCGCTGTGCCGGGCGGAGATCACCGACGTGCTCGACGCCAAGACCAAGGCGCTCCTGATACTCAAGACCTCGATGGAAAACGGGTGTAAGTACTGAACGGCCCACAACGTCACGTTCGGTCGAGCGTGCGGGCTGTCGGGTGAGCAGATTGACGCCGTGAGGGACGACGCCTATCAGGAATCGGACTTGTTCACCGACGCCGAGAAGGCGGCCATCGCCTGGGCCTATCACCTGACGAAATACACCTTCGCCCAGAACCCCGAGGCGCTTGCGAACATGAAGAAACACTACGATCACGCCCAGCTCGTCGAGGCGACCCTGGTGTCGGGCTATTTCAACATGTGGAACCGCTTCACCGACGCGCTCGAGACCGACATCGAAGGCCATGACCAGATGACCCTGTTCACCAAATCCGCCGTGATTGACAAACAGGACCTGGCCGATTTCATGAACGAGTGCTGGTGGGCGAAAGAGGGCGCATCTGATGAGCAGGAAGAAGCGCTCCCTGCGACTGCGAAATCAGGGGATTGATTTTTCTGGATTCATAAGAGGGGCGAAGCGGGATATCTTGGGGATCAGACGCCCAGGAAGCGGGATTTGATCTCCTCGTTCGCGGCGAGCTCTTCCGGCGTTGAGGAGTGAACCACGCGACCCCGGTTCAGCACGTGAACGTAATCGCACGAGGCGAGCGCGAACTTCATGTTTTGCTCGACCAGCAGGATGGCGAGCTTGCTCTCTTTGAGTTTCGAGAGCGTCTCCCCCATCGCGCGGACCAGCAGGGGCGCGAGCCCCTCGGTGGGTTCATCGAGCAGAAGCATCTTGGGGTTCGTCATCAGCGAGCGGGCGAAGGCCAGCATCTGCTGCTCCCCGCCGCTCAACTGATTGCCCATGTTGCGCAGGCGCTCCTTCAAGCGCGGGAAGAGGGCCAGCACCCGGTCCAGATCCCAGAGTTCTTCGCCGCCGCTGGCCGCGCCTTCCTTCTCCCCGAGCAGGAGATTTTCCATCACGGTGAGGGATGGGAATATCCGCCGTCCCTGCGGAACGAGGGCCACGCCCAGGCTCACAATCTCGTGGGGTGGCAAGGCCGTGATGTCGGCGCCGTCGAACGTGACTTTCCCCGTGCGCGGTTTCGTGAATCCGATGATGGAGCGGATGAGCGTGGTCTTGCCCATGCCGTTTCTACCCAGAACGGCCATCACCTGGCCCTCGGCGATTTCGAGGGAGAGGCCCTGGAGAACGTAGCTGTCTCCGTAATAGGTATGGATGTCGTCCACCTTCAGCATCGGGCCGTTGTCAGTCATAGCCTAAGTAGATCTCCTGAACGGTCTGGTTCGCGCGGACTTCCTCTTTGGGGCCGTCGGCGATGACTTCTCCCTCGTGCATGACCATCAGCTTGTCCACCAGTTCGAAGGCGACGTCCATGTCGTGTTCGATGATGAGCATCGTTATCTCCGGGTCGAGTTCCTTGAGCAGGGATACGACGTCGGCGGATTCGGCGGGCGAGAGCCCGGCCGTGGGTTCGTCCAGGAGCAGCACCTTCGGGTTCTCGACCAGGGCGAGGGCGATTTCGATTTGCCTCTGGTAGCCGTGGGAGAGGTCCTTCACGATGAGGTTTTGCATGTCCCACAGATTCAGTTTCCTCATCATCTCCTCGGCCTTGTCGTAGATATGCCGGTGGCTCTTGATGGTGCGGATCATCGAGAACTTGGTTCGCTCCAGGGCCTGCGCCGCCAGCAGGACGTTGTCCAGCACGGACAGGTTGGGGAACAGGTTGGTGATCTGGAAGGTCCTGGCCATGCCGAGGTGGGTCCGCTGGTGTGTCGGCAGCCGCGTGATGTCCTCTCCGTAGAGATAAACCCTCCCGTGCGTCGGGTCGAGTTCGCCCGCTATCATGTTGAAAAACGTGGTTTTCCCCGCGCCGTTCGGGCCGATGATGCCCCGGCGTTCGCCGTTCTCCACGGCGAGGTCGACGTTGTTGACCGCGACGAGGCCGCCGAAGTGCTTGGCGAGTCCTTCCGCCTTCAGGCACGCGGCGGACCCGTTCGATCCCTGTTGGGCTTCCTGCTCCAAGGCCGACCTCCTTAGCGTCGTTCAGCTTGCCTCGGTGGGGCTGAGTGGACCACCGCGCGCGGGTGCGGGAAAATACCCCCTCCGCGCGCGATGGCCCTTGTTCAGGCGCTTAACCGGCCGCTACTTCGCGCAATTCTTGCACGGGGGATAATCCCTGGTGTAGGGCGGCTTCTTCATGAACTCGTCCGGCTTGTAATTCCAGAACTGGCTCACGTTCGGGATGACCGCCAGGACCTTGTTTATCTTCTTGCCGGTCTCATCCTTCATGACCATGCGGACGTACACGTTCATCTTGAACGTCCCGTGGCCGTCTGAAGCCCTCGGTCCCGCCGGCATGCCGGAGGTGACTTTCAGGTTCTTGAGCGCGGCGAAGAACTTGTCCTTGTCCTCCACGTTGCCGTTCACGGCTTCTATCGCCTTGTAGATAGACACCAATCCGCCGTAATACCCCTCGGCGTAGTAGCCGGGGTCTTTCTTGGCGTGCTTCCTGAACGCCTTGACGAAGTCCTGGTTGTCCTTCGTCTGGATGTCGGCGCTGTAGATCAGGGCCGAAATCCAGCCGAGCACTTCATCCCCCTGTGCGTCGATGACGAATTCGTCCGTGTTCGTCCCGTTGCCCAGGATCACGTACTTGTTCGCCAGGCCGGCTTCCTTGAGCTGTTTCGGAAGCCGCAGACCCTGCGCCGCCGCCAGGGTCAGGAAGAGGGCGTCGGCGTCCTTCCTGAGCTTGCCGATGTAGGGGCCGTAGTCCACCGTGTTGATGGGCATGTACATCTTCTGGATCACCTTGCCGCCCATGTCCTCGAACACCTGCTGGAAGCCGCCCGTCGACTCGTAGCCGAACGCGTAGTCGGGGCCGATGGTGATCACCTTCTTGATGTTCGGCATCGCCGTCCGCACCCAGTGGGCGAACGCGTGCATGGGCTGGCTGCAGGAGAAATACGTGATCGCGTATTTCTTGCGCTTCCGCTTGGAGATGTCGTCGGGGCACGACCAGATCAGAATCGGGGTCTTGTAGCGGTCGGCCAGCGGCGCAATCGCATAGCCGGTCGAACCGAAGAGACCGCCCATCGCGATGTGGACTTTGTCCCGCGTGAGCATCTTGCGCACCCGGGTCACGGCCAGGGCCACCTTGCTCTCGTTGTCCTCGATGAAGAATTTCACGTCGCGGCCGGCCACCTTGTCCCCGAACTTCTCGCGGAACACCTTGAGAGCGTTCATCTGGTCCGAGCCGTGCTTGGCGAGAACCCCCTTCTTGGAGGTGAGCAGCCCGATTTTGATGGGCCCTTTCGCCGCGAGCGCAGGCCCGGCGGCGAGGAGCGCGGCGAGTGTAAAAGCGAGGGGAACGACGAGAAAAACGGTGAGTTTCCGAATCATGGAAATTCCTCCTCTGATAGACGACGACCCTGAAGTGGGCCGATCATTCGTTGTTCGCTTCTTGAGCCTTCGTTCTCAGTTGCTTGATGAATCCCATGATGCCCTCGGGCGCGAAAAGAACCACCACGATGTAGATGCAGCCCACGACGGTCAGCGAGCGTTCGGTGAACATGTTCACGGAGTTGTCGAGAATGACGAATATGGTGGAGCCCAGGAGGGGCCCGGCCAGCGTTCCCGGCCCGCCCAGCGAGACCATCAGCAGGGCGTTGAACGAGGTCACCAGTTCGACGTCGGTCGGAGCGACGTAGCTGTTGTAGAACACCCAGAGAAAACCGGCCAGACCGCTGAATATGCCCGAGATCATGTAGATGATGAACTTGTGGAACCATACGTTGTAGCCCAGGGCCCGCATGCGCGATTCGCTCTCGCGAATCCCCACCATCGTCTTCCCGAAACACGAGTGTACGAGAACGGAGAAGAACAGGAACACCCCCGCGGCCACGATGAGGGTGAAATAGTAGTAGGTGATCGTATCTTCCATGAATAAGGGGCGCTCGATGCCCGCGATGCCGTTTTCGCCGCCGGTCATCGAGTCCCACCGATAGGCGAGTCCCCAGATGATCATGGCCAGGGCGAACGTGATCATCAGGAAATACACGTCCGACGCCCGCAGCGCGACGAGCGCGCAGATGGCCGTTACCACCGCCGCGGCGATGATCGCGACGACGAACGCCTCGCCGAACGAAGCGCCGTAGGTCGCCGACATGATGGCCGCCGCATAGGCGCCCGTGCCGAAATAGGCCGCATGTCCCAGTGAGGCCATACCGGTGTAGCCGAGCATCAAGTCGAGGCTCAGGGCGAGAATCCCCCATATCAGGCACTGGTTCAGGACGAGCACGGAGAACTCGTCCACGAACAGCGGCGATACGCATGCCAAAGCCAGAACGCAGGCAATCGCGATCATCCTGCTCCGGCTGGTCAGGAGTTCGCCTATCACATCACTCTCCCGAACAGTCCGGATGGACGTATGGCGAGAATGACGGCCATCGGCAGGAACAGGGTGAAATACGCGAATTCGGGAAAGAAGGTTTTGCCCAGATTGTCGATGATGCCGACGAGCAGGCTGGCGACGACCGCGCCTTTGAGGCTGCCCATCCCGCCCACGATGATGGCGACGAAGGCGAAGGGGAGGATCTCGAAATCAAGCCCCGCCTGGATGCCGAGCCAGGGCGCTGCCAGAACGCCGCTCATGCCGGCCAGGAACGAACCGAGTCCGAAGACGAGGCTGAACACGACGGGCACGTTCACGCCCATCCCGCCCGCCATCTCCACGTCGTCGACGGCGGCTCTCACCGAGGAGCCGACTTTGGTCCTGCTCTCGAAGAACCACAGCGCCGTCGCCGTTACCGCGGCGAATACGATGAGGAACAACCTGTACATGGGGAAGGAGAACCCCCCGATCCGTCCCGTGCTGGCCAGGAACTTCGGCGCATCCATGCTGACCGGGTCGGGTCCCCAGATGACGAGAATCGCGTCCTGCAAAACGAGAACGAAGCCCATGGTGATGAGCACCTGGCCCAGGTCGTTCCCCTGAAGGCGGCGCAAGAAGACGCGCTCGATCACGATGCCCATGATGGCGATCGCGATTCCGCCGATGAGGATGGCGAGGAAAAAATTTCCCGTCATCTTGAGGGTCGTGAGTCCGAAGTACGCGCCCACGAGGAAGTAGGTCCCGTGCGTGACGTTAATGACCTTCATGACGCCGAATATCAGGGAGAGGCCCATCGCCAGCAGGAAGACGATGGCGCCGTAGGAGATGCCGTTGAATATCTGGGTGAGCCAGAAAGTCATTTGCACGCCTCCTGCGTGTATGACCCGGCGCGATAATGGGAAGGTCTGCAACAGCAATCGTGCGTGTTGCACCCCTCCTTCCCGGTGAGGGGTATGGGATATGGTATGAAATGTATGCTCCGTACTATAGCATGGACGTGATAAAGTGCAAAGGTATCGTCTTTAAGACTATTTTGCGAAAAATCAGGAATCTCGCACCGGCCCGTGCGCATCGGGACGCGGGTCTTCTGATGAAGGTGATTTTTTGACGGGAGATTTTTTCGTACCCGGGATACAGGATCGTCTCCCAGGAGGGACATACCATGAGCGCAGATGATATTTGCCGGCTCGGGCTATATGAGCTTTCAGAACGTATCGGGGAGGGGGAGCTTTCTCCCGTAGATGCGGTCGAGGCGTTTTTGGCGCGCATCGGTTCCATCAACCCCCGCATTTTGGGCTTTCTGGAGGTGACGGCCGACGCCGCGCTGGCAGAGGCGAAGCGCGCGCAGGAAGAAATCGCCGCAGGCCGCAGGCTTGGCCCTTTGCACGGCGTCCCCTACGGGGTCAAGGACATCATCGACACGGCGGGCGTGCGGACGACGCGCGGGTCGAGCTTCTTCCGGGACAATGTGCCCGAGCGGGACGCGGAATGCGTCGCCCGTTTAAGGAGCGCTGGCGCGATTCTGCTCGGCAAATGCCATACCCAGGAGTTCGCCTCCGGGCCGCTCAGCGAAAACGCGCACTTCGGCACGGCGCGCAACCCGTGGGACACCGACCGCATGACGGGCGGATCGAGCACGGGGTCGGGCGCTTCGGTCGCCGCCGGCCTATGCCCCGTCGCCATCGGTACGGACACGGGCAGCTCCATCCGAGGGCCTGCGGCGTTGTGCGGGCTCGTGGGGCTAAAGCCCACCCACGGGCGGGTCAGCCTCCGCGGCGTGTGCCCCAACTGTCTGAGCTACGACCACGTGGGACCGATCGCCCGGTCGGCAAAAGACGCCGCTCTCTTTCTGCAGGGGATGGCGGGCTACGACGCGCAAGACCCCTACAGCCGCGACATGCCGGTTCCCGACTTCTCCGCCCGGCTCGATGAGGGCGCGGAGGGTCTGCGGGTGGGCCTGTGCCCCGGCCTTTCAGGCGGCTTCGAGGCGGACGCGGAGGTGGTGGGGGCTTTCGAGCGCGCCGTCGGCGTGTTCCGTGAGTCGGGAGCGCAGGTCGAGACGCTGCCCTTCGACGATGCGGAGCGCCTGATGGCTGTGAACCGCGTCATCATCCAGTGCGAGTTCGCAGAGTTCCACAGGCCGCTCTATGAGCAGAACCCCGACGGCTACGGTCCCTCGACGCGCGAGCGTGTGGAGGCGAGCCTGGCGGGGGCCGATCTGGACGAGTACATCCGCGCGGGGCGCGAGCGGGAGGTGCTGCGGCGCAAGGTGCTCGATCTGTTCGAGGGGGTGGACGTCATCTTGACGCTCGCCCTGCCGTGCATCGCTCCGCGACTCGACGACTTGAAGGCCCATATCAACGGCGAGGAGGTGGATTACTCCCTGGGCCTGACCATGCCGTACCTCACCCACCAGAACCTGACGGGGTTCCCGGCGGCGGTGGTTCCCACCGGGTTTTCGGAAAAAGAGGGCATGCCCATGTCGCTTCAGGTGATTGGGCGGCCCTGGGAGGAGGCGGAGGTGCTGCGCGCGGTGAACGCCTACGAGAAGGCGACGCCCGAGCTGCGGAACCGGCGTCCCGTGTTGTAGAGGGGTTGTTGAAAAACCCCTCTCCGCCTCATCCTGAGTAGCGGCGAAGCCGCGTATCGAAGGTCAATTCCGACTGATGAAGGAGGAATTGCATTCTCTCCCGGCGCCATCGACGCAAAGGGGACGACGCATGCGAATGAAAGCAGCCGTTTATCACGGACCGCGGGACATCCGGGTGGAGCAGGTGGAGCGGCCGGGTCCTGGCGAGCATGACGTATTGGTGCGGGTGAGGGCGTGCGGCATTTGCGGCTCCGACCTGCATATGTACCGACTCGGCATGTTCGAGGTGCTGGGGCGCCGGATTGACGAGCACCGGCGGATTATGGGTCATGAGTTGAGCGGTGAAATCGTCGAGGTGGGGGAGAAAGTCAGCGGTTTCCGGGTGGGGGACCGCATTACCGGGCTGGGCCACGGCGGCTTCGCGGAGTACGTGCCGGTTCGCGTTACCGAGCGCAGCCCGCACATCCTGCCGCAGTCCATCAGTTTCGAGGAAGGCGCGACGCTTGAACCGCTGGCCACCTCCCTGCACGGCGTGTCCCTGGGACGGCCTGCAGCCGGTGAGACGGTGGTCGTACTGGGCGCGGGCATTATCGGCTTGGGCTGCGTCCAGGCCATCCGGGCGAGCGTCGACTGCCGCATCATCGCAGTCGACGCTTCCGCGCGCCGCCTGAACATGGCCAGGCGTCTCGGCGCCGACGCCGCCGTCAACCTGACCGAAACCGACCCGGTGGAAGCCGTGATTGAGCTCACCGGCGGCGCCAGGCCGGTGGAGCGTTTCGGCGTACGCGGCGGCAACGCCGATCTGGTGATCGACTGCGCCGGCGCGCCGTCTTCGCCGAACGAGGGCCTGCTCATGCTCAAGCAGGAATACGGCCGTTTGGTTCTGGTCGCCCTGTTCGAGCGTCCCGCGGATCTGGATTTCAATCAGGTGGTGCGCAAACACGTCGCCGTCTATGGATCCTGGACCTGGACCGGGGACGACTACCGCCGCGCGGTCGAGCTGGTTGAAAGCGGTAAGGTTCAGCGCGGGCCCTTGATTTCCCATGTCCTCGACCTCGAGGATGCTCCCGAGGCGTTCGCCGTTCAGGACCGGCCCGACGCCGCCATCAAGGTGATGCTGAAGCCCTGATATCTGTGGATTTTCGTTCCGCTACCGTGGTCGGCGTCCCGTGGCGCAAGTGTCGTCAGCCTACTTGTCGTCTTTGTTGAAGCCCAGCAGTTCGTCAACCAACTCCCTGCGCTTATAGAGCAGCATTGCGGTGATGAGGACGGTGAGGACCATCAGGGGAACGTCTCCCTTGCCCACGAAAATGGCGACGCCCGGCATCAGCAGGATGGCGATGAGTTCCGCGTGGTCGCGCCTGCCGGTCAGGGCGGAGATGAGCAGGGCGACGGTGGCGCAGATCACCAGGGTGAGAGGCGACACGCCGAGCAGGGCGCCCGAGGTGCTCGCCGTTCCGCGTCCGCCCCGAAACCCGTGAAAGACCGGCAATACCTCGCCGAGCACCACGCAGACGCAGGCCAGTGCGGCGATCCACGGAGAGTCGCTCATATACCAGGCGAAGCCCAGCGCAAGTTGCGCTTTCAGGAGGTCGGCGATGAAGACGAGCGCGCCCACGCGATCCCCCAGCACCATCCAGGCGTTCGCGAAATCGAGTTGTCCGCTCCCGTACATGCGCAAGTCGATGCCCCGCGCCTTGGCGGCGAACCAGGCGGCGGAGACCGAACCGATGTCGTAGGTGATGCATCCCACGATGATGACGGATGCAAGAATTTCCAAGAGAACCTCCGGGCAAGAAAAATCACGGCCCCCCCATATTGCAGTATTCTCCCGCGCGTGAAAAGAGGCGCGCGCTCAAGCGGAGCGTAATTTAGGGAGGGCCGTAAGATGTTCCAGCGCGCCCTGGACTTGGGCTGGGGCACGGACGCCGCCGCCCGCGTCATCGAGGTCTACGAGGGCAAGAACAGGGGTTAGGCCTGTCGCGGCTTTTCGTCCTCTCCGCGTATAGCGAGGAAGTTGGTGACTTGCCTGGCGTGTTGTTTTACTTGTTCAGAATCTCTTTCTTGCGGCGCTGGAGGTAGACGCTGCGAATCAGGGTGTAGTAGTCCAGGGCGAGGGGGTCTTTCTTGAGCAGTTCGATGGGTTCGATTAAGCGCTCGCGGAGGTCGACGCCCTCCAGGAGCCTTACTCCAAAAAGAAAATCCGCCAGGTCGACCCTGTGTCCGAAGAGAATTTTCTCCGAGTCGTCACCGGTGGCGCCCAGATAATTGAGCGGGTTGAGGAAGGCGTCCCCCACCTTGCCGAAACCGTCCCGGACCGTCGATGGCCCTATAACGGGCAGCACGAGATATACCCCTTCTTCCACGCCCCAAACGCCTAAGGTCTGGCCGAAATCCTCGTCGTGAAACGGCACTCCCAAGTCGGTCGCCACGTCGAACAATCCCCCCACTCCCAGGGTGGTGTTGATCAGGAACCGGCTCAGGGTCATACCGGCGCGCTCACCCTCCCCCTGGAGGACGTCGTTCGCCAGAATGAAGGGGGCGTTCAGGTTGCGCATGAAATTGCGGAACGTGTCGCGTATGGGTTTTGGGAATAAGGCTCGGTATATCTTTGCGAGCGGGAGGAAAATGACGGCGTCCAGACCCTCGTTGAAATCGAAGACTGCGCGGTTGAAGTCCTCGAACGGGTCTATGGATTCAGTGGCTTGTTCCCCATTGTCGATGTCGTGATCCGAACCGAAGGCGATGGAGGCCGGAGCGCTCAGAAGTGCGAGGCTCAAGACGAGCGCGAGCAGTCCGCGTACCTGCAGATATTTCTTTCTGTTTCCTCTCGTCGGGCGAGACAATGGAATCGGCTCCGTTTTCATGTGGTATCGCAACTCCGGAACGTGGCGCATCCGGGGTTACCTGAAGGAAGCATCATAGCTTGATGGCCGGATGGAAACCAGAAAATGTTCGGGCGTTTTCGCTCTCTACGCCAGAGAGCCTCCGCAGGAGGAGCCGGCGCCCGCGGTGCAGCCGAAGCAATGATCGTCCAGAAGAATTTCCCGGCCCAGCAGATCGGCGGGCGCCACGTCCCACAGTTTCAGGGGTGTTCCGTTGCCCAGGGACATGTTGAGCATCTGGTTGAAGTCGCAGTCATACAAGACGCCGTCCCATCCCACGCTGATGAGGTTTCGGCACATGAGGCCGGGTAGCGTTCCGGGATTGTAGGCTTCGCGCAGCGTGGCCATGTAGGAATCCAGTTTGCCGTTCACCTTCAGATAACTGGCGAAACGGGTGATGGGCATGTTGGTGATGGTGTAGAGATGATGAAAGCGGATGCCGTAGCGCTTGAGGAGTTCGCGTTTGTAGTCCGCCTCGAGCCCCTCCTGGGGCGGTGGGAGATTGTCGTCCACGGGATTGTAGACGAGGTTCAGGGTCAGATCTCCCGGCGGGCCGAACCCCGCCTCGTTCAACTCCCGGAGCGCGCGGATGGATTTTTCAAATACGCCGTCTCCTCGCTGGCCGTTCACGTTTTCCTCGAGATAGCAAGGCAGCGAGCAGATGAGTTCCACCCGGTTTTCGCGGTAGAATTCGATCAAGTCCTCCTGGCCCGGCTCATAGACGACCGTGAGGTTGCAGCGGACCATTACGTGGCGGCCCTTGCGGCGGGCGTTCGTGACGATGCGTCTGAAATGGGCGTTGAGTTCCGGTGCGCCTCCCGTGATGTCCACGTTGGATATCTGCGTGTCTTCGAGCCATTTGATGATGCGGTTCGCCGTCTCCTCGGTCATGATCTCCTTGCGGTGCGGTCCCGCGCCCACATGGCAATGCGCGCAAGTCTGGTTGCAGTACTTGCCAACGTTGATCTGTAGCGTGGTGAGTTCAGTGCGTTCCAGGAGAGGAGCGTCCTCCCGGATGCGGTCTATGAATCTCACGCCGCCGTTCGAATTGACAGGCAAGGATATGTGTGCGGGCATCGTTTCTCCCGAGGGAAAAGAATCGATCTTGATGATCTTAAGCGGTTCGCACCAGTTTTCTGCGAAGTGATTTGATACGCCTTCTCACGCGCTTGAGCTGAATGCCGTCTTTCGTCTCGATACTCTGGTCCCGCATGGTCTTGAGAGCCTTGATCTGTTGCTTTACAGCGCTCCTGTCTATTTTGGAGGTGCGCTTCGCCTCGATCAAAGGGATGTCATTTATCTCCTTGAGCGCCCGGATCAACTGGGTTTTGTCCATGCCGTGAACGCCCGAGATCTTGCCGCCGTAGGCCAGGGCGGCTTCCTTGAGCTTGGGCACGTTCATCTTGTCGATCTCTTTGGCCGTCAGAACGGGGCCCTTCTCTTCGGGGGCCGCCGCTTCTTCTTGGGGAGCTTCCGCTTCGTTTTTTTCTTCTTCCGCCATTTTCCTCTCCAGTGAAGAACGATTTCACCCGGATGCGCAACCATGCGCTTTCCTGGGGGATGCTCCCGCAGAAGCGGGTTGACCGCCAAACCTAGCAAAACGGGGTTCGATGATCAACGGCCCCGAGCGAGAGCGGCCCGCCGGGAAATGGAACGGGGAGCCCTTGCCGCCCCCGGGGGGGCGGGGATATGTTCCGCCGGTGCGCCGATAGTTCTTTACGACTTGCCCGGCGGTGGCCGCAATGATAGAAGTTGAGTATACGTTATTTCCTGGCGCGAATTTTCATTGGACGAGAGAGGCGTGGCCGTGGCGGAAAAACTACTCGAAATAAAAGATATGGTGAAGTACTTTCCGGTGCGTGGGGGCGTATTCTCCCGGGTTCGCAACTATGTGCGCGCCGTGGACGGGGTGAGCTTCGATCTGGAGCCTGGCGAGACGCTCGGGCTCGTCGGGGAAAGCGGGTGCGGGAAATCCACCACTGGCCGGGCCATACTGCGCCTCATCGAGCCGACCTCGGGCGTAGTGAACTTCCAGGGCACCGACGTTTGCACCCTGAACAGGGAGTCGATGCGCAGGCTCAGACGCGAGATGCAAATCATCTTCCAGGACCCGTATGCGTCCCTGAACCCGCGCATGACGGTGGGCAGCATCGTCGGCGAGCCGTTGACCATCCACGGCATTGCCAAGGGAAAGGAAAAAGAGGAGATGGTCGCCTCGCTTCTCCACCGGGTGGGCTTGAGGCCCGAGCATATACGGCGCTATCCGCATGAGTTCTCGGGCGGACAGCGCCAGCGCATCGGCATCGCCCGCGCCCTGGCGCTCAATCCGAAGCTCATCATCGCGGACGAGCCCGTCAGCGCGCTCGACGTGTCGATTCAGGCGCAGGTGATCAACCTGCTCGAAGACCTGCAACAAGAATTTGGAATCGCGTTCGTGCTCATCGCGCACGATCTGGCCGTCGTCCAGCACGTGAGCGACCGCATCGCCGTCATGTACCTGGGCAAGATCGTGGAGATGGCCTCGGCCGACAAGGTGGTGATGGAGGCGAAGCACCCCTATACCGAGGCGCTGCTCTCCGCCGTGCCGATTCCGGACCCGACGCTCAAGAAAAAACGCATGATTCTGACCGGCGACGTACCCAGTCCCGTGAATCCTCCCTCGGGGTGTCGATTCCATACGAGATGCCCCTACAAGGAAGACAGGTGTGTGGCGGAGGAGCCTCCGATGCGCGAAATCAGCACAGGTCATTTCGCGGCATGTCACTTCTCGGAAAAACTCTATGGCGTGGGGCCGAAAACGAACGGGGCGCCCGCGGGCTAGGCGGTTCTGACCGTCGCCCGACGTTGCACGGGTGCATCGCTTTTCCTTGGGCGGGGCGTATCGCCCGGCTTGGGCATCGGCCGACGTGTGATTGATGTGAAATCCCTAAAACCAATTTCCCCCTTTCTGCTATTTGCGCTTATCACGGCCCTTTTTTCAGCGGGTGCGACCTATTTCGCTCATCGAGCCGTCCAGGGTGTACTCTTGAGTCGACACGCCGAGCGCGACGCGAGGCGCCTGCAGGACCTGAAAACCAGGATGCGGGGGCGCGTCGACTCCCTGCTCGGGAAGATCCAGGGGGCCGAGCTTCTGATGGCGGCGGTTTCGGGCGTCGCGAACAGGGAGGGAAAGGCGCTTTCGTTTCTCCTGGGCGGAGAATCGAGAGAATCCTTCGCCGCCTCGGTGCTGCTCGATGAGCGGGGCAGGATATTGGACTCGCGCAGGGTGGGCAACATGCCGCCGCCGGGAGGCGAGGAGAAAGGTCTCTGGTCGGGAGCGAGCCGTTCGCTCCTCTCCTTGTTGAAACAAGAAGGAGGAGCGGGACCGTCGAGGAGGAAGTTCGACATTCAGTCGAGTACGCTGGGCGGCGCGCCTGTAGTGCTGGTGCTGGCGCCCTCGGTGTCGACGAAGGGATTTTGGGGCATCGTCGTTGCGGCAGAATCGCTGCTGCCCTTGCGGGGGGACGAGCCGGCCCCCGGCGAGAGCATATTTCTGTTGGCGGAGCCCGAACAAAAGGTGCTCTTCGCCAGCCGGGGGGAGAAGTTTCTGGCCGAGAGTATCGCCGGGGCTTTCAAGAGGGAACTCGCCTTGGTCCTCGATCTCCCGGTATGTTGTGATCCTGCCGCGTTCAATGCCGAGAACAGGAACAAACGCTCGATGGCGGAGTCCATATTCTATCTGGGTATGAGGCGATTGCGCCTCGTCCACCTGACGGAACGCACGAAGCCAGACTCAGGATTGGCAATACTGGCCGGTGTGATGACGGCGGGCTGGCTCGCATCGCTCGCATTGTTTTCCATTCTGAAGCCTCGCGAGGGAAGCGAAACCACACCTCCTCGGACGAGAGGGGTCGGGGTGGATGAGGAGGCGCCCGGTCGGAAACTCGATTCGGACCAATTCGCCACCATCTTGCGAGTGAGTGAATCCGTGGCTGCGGGCGCGCACTTCCGCAGTGTTATCCTCACCGTCGTGGAGGAGGTCTCGCGTTTTTTCTCGACGAAAAGATACTACGCCGCGCTATACGATGAAACGACGGAGCAGTTTCTCGAGGTGTGCTCCTCGCGCGTGGGCGGGGCCTACCGTGGCGCCATCGTCTCCCCCGACTCCGGTCTGCCGGAGAGGATCGCCCTCAGGGAAAAAGAGATTGTCGAGGTGCCCTTCACCGATCAATGGTACGGCGCGCCCGAAGTTCTCAAGGCCGAAAAGATGGGCGGCGCCTTAGTCTTTCCTCTGATCGCGCTGGGAAAAGTGGTGGGGCTGGCCTCGTTTTATTTCGATGCCTCTCGGGAGATGTCCGATGACGAGGTCGATTATTGCGCCATACTCTTTCACCAGGCCGCCATCGCCATATCGCGCGCCCTTGCAGCCTCCCCTCCCCGAACGCACCCGGCGCAGTCGCACGGTGATGTAGAATAGCGAGAAAAAAATGAATACGTCGAGACTTCGGCCGGAGGATTTCGAGACTCTCTACATGGGCTTTGCGAGTCCGCCGGCGCGGTTCGACTGCGGCAAGAAATGCGCGCCCTTTAATGAGGGAGTTCCATTTTGCTGCGATTCGGGGTGGGTGGTTCCCGTCGCCTGTCATGAGGAGTGGAACTATCTCGAATCTCGCACAAGTCTTTGGCATCAGTTCAGGCCGCGTTCGCCCTCTGAGTACAAGATGGTTGAAGAAGTCGATGCGGAGCAGAGTGTTTTCATCGAATGCAGGGGCGCCCGGCATTGCGAGCGGGAAAACCGCTCCGTCTCGTGCCGCACGTTTCCCTATGAACCCTATTTCGATGGCGAGGAGAATCTCCTGGGTCTGGTTTACAACCGGGTGCTGGAGGGGAAATGCTACCTCGTGGATCGCCACCGCGTGGCGACGAAAAAGTTTATTGGCGAATTCCTGCGTTTTTTCAACCGGTTTTTCGAACTGCAGCCCGGCGAGCGCGAACTCTATATCGAGCAAAGCAGGCGCTATCGCCGGACGATGAGCCGAAGGAAAAGTCCCCTCGTGGTCTTGACGCCCGAGGGCCCCTACGAGGCGGCCTACCGGGGCGGAAAGCTGATAAAACCCTGGCGGAGCCCCGACCCTCCCGAGAGCGCGTACCGGCCCGGGGAGTGAGGAAGTTTATCCCTCGGGGATGACGGATGTATCTCCCCTGGCTGGATATTTTTACGGCAGATGCGGAAGGTAGGGACAGGCCCCCGTGCCTGTCCAGACGAGGGACAACCACGGGGGGTTGTCCCTACAAAAGCAGGGTTCAGGCTTCCATCTCATCCGCCATGTCGGCGATGGCGCGGCCTATCATCAAAGACGCCGTTGCGCCCGGCGAGGGAGCGTTGCACACGTGAACGGCTCCCTCGGTCCGGATGATGGAGAAATCATCGAGCAGGCCGCCGGCCCGGTCCACCGCCTGCGCGCGGACGCCCGCGCCTGCGGGCACCAGGTCCGACTCCCGGATCTCGGGCATGAGCTTTTGCAGCGCGCGCGTGAATGCGGATTTGCTGAGGGAGCGGACCATCTCGCCCAGCCCGGTCTTCCAGTATTTGCGAGCCAGCCGCAGGAAGCCGGGGTAGGTGAGCGTTTCGAAGAGATCGTAGGGGTCGACCCGCGTCTTCGTGTAGCCCTCCCGCATGTAAGCCAGAACGGCGTTCGGCCCCGCTTCGACGCTCCCGTCCACGCGGCGTGTGAAGTGAACCCCGAGGAAGGGGAACGCCGGGTCGGGCACCGGATAGATAAGACTCTTGACGAGCGAGCGGCGTTCGGGGGCGAGTTCGTAATACTCGCCGCGAAAGGGTACGATTTTCATCGGCGGCGTTCCGCCCGCGAGACTGGCTATCCTGTCGGCATAAAGCCCCGCGCAGTTGACGATGAGTTTTCCCCCGAAATCCCCCGCCGTCGTTTCGACGCGCTTTTCTCCTCGCGATACGGTGATTCCGGTCACTTCCGCGGATGTCTGGATGCGCTGTCCCGCCTCGGCCACGATGCGGGCGTAGGCGCGGACGACGCCGTTATAGTCGATGATGCCCGTGGAGGGGACTCGAAGCGCCTTGACGCCCCGGGCGTGGGGTTCGACTTCCTTCAGTTCTTCGGGCCCCAGAACCGCGATGTTCTCGATGCCGTTCGCCTCGCCCCGGCGGCGCAGTTCCTCGAGCCGGGGGATTTCCGCCTCCTCCGTGGCGACGACCACCTTGCCGCAGATTTCGTGGTCGATCCCGTGTTCCTGCGCGAAGCGCACCATGGCGGCCGCGCCCTCCACGCAGCTCTTCGCCTTGAGCGAGCCGGGGCGGTAGTAGAGCCCCGCATGGATCACGCCGCTGTTGTGGAGTGACTGGTGGCGGCCGACGTCGGTTTCTTTCTCGAGGACGAGGACGCGTTTTCCGGGGTGGCGGCGGGTGATCTGCATGGCGGTGGAAAGGCCGAGTATACCGCCTCCGATGACGATGACGTCCCACGTTGTCCGGTTCATCCCCCAACCTCGAAAATAATAACAATAAGAAAAAACGAGAGATTTTTCAGGCGATGAGAATACCCCAATTCGGTGGAAATGGCTTGCTTGCGCGAAGTTTCATGTTGACATCGGGTTTTTCGCTCATTATCCTTGAATCGGGCAATCATACCGAGAGCAAAGAATCGGCAAGCGCTGATATTTAGAGGTTTTCCCTGGAATTCGTCATCCATGAGAAGGATGCGTGGATGTCGATGATAAAGAGGAAACGCTCATAAGGAATACTCGGCAAGTCTATTATCCCCCTCACTTCACTCAAGGAGAATATGCGATGAAAAGGACAATGAAATTTATACTCGCTTCCGTCGTGGCGATTTCACTGGCGGGAGCGGCAGTCCCGGCGAGCGCCGCGAAGTTCCTCGTGGTCGGCGGCGGCTCCACCACGGGCGTGTACTACCAGGTCGCGCTCAACGTCTGCAAGCTGGTGAACAAGACATTGAAGAGCAAGGGCTATAACTGCATCGGCCGTCCCGCGCTGGGTTCGGTGTTCAACATCAACGCCATCAAGCGCGGCCTCCTGAACTTCGGCGTCGCCCAGTCCGACAGGAACTTCCAGGCGTATAACGGCACGGCCGACTGGAAGGGCAAAGCCTTCAAGGGTCTCAGGAGCGTCTTCAGCGTTCATCCCGAAACCGTCATGCTCGTCGCTCGCAAGGATTCGGGCATCATGAAGGTGTCGGACATCAAGGGACGCCGGGTCAACATCGGCAACCCCGGCTCCGGCCAGCGCGGAAACGCGACGGACATCCTGAAAATCTACGGCATCGACATGAACAAGGACATCAAGGCCGAGGGCCTGCAGCAGGGCGGGGCGAGCCGCGCGCTGGTGGACAAGAAGATCGACGCGTTCTTCTACACCGTCGGCAACCCCTGGGGCGGCGGTCTCGAGATCTCCAACAGCACGGCGATCCGCATGATCCCCATCAACGCCATGGGCATCCAGAAGCTCGTGTCCGGCAAGCCCTACTACGTGATGACGAACATCCCGGGCGGCATCTACAAGGGCGTCGACAAGGACGTGCCGACCTACGCGGTGAAGGCCACCTTCGTGACCGGTAAAAATCAGCCGAACGACGTGGTCTACAACGTCGTGAAGACCATCTTCGATAATCTCGACCAGTTCCGCGCCACGCACGCGGCGTTCAAATACCTGACGAAGAAAGACATGCTCGGAGGCCTCTCGGCTCCCTTCCATCCGGGCGCCGTGCGGTATTACGAGGAAACAGGCCTGATGAAGAAGATGATGAAGAAGATGAAGAAGTAAATCGGACAAACGTCCACCGCATGAGCCGGGGGCCGCGCGCCCCCGGTTTCGTGTGGTGATTCGGGTTTCATTCTTTCGTGAAGCGGGGTAATCGTTTGAGGGGCGGATAAATGAGCGAGCCGGGTGATTCCGCTGACGTTTTGGGCGCAGGGATCGACGAAGAATCGAAGCGGGCGGCGGAGGAAATCGCCGCCGAAGCGGAATCCGGCGGGCGGCAGCCCAAGAACCTCACGGCCTGGCTGGTTTCTGTTCTCGCGATCTCGTGGTCCTGTTTTCAGCTGTACATCGCCTACACCCCCCTGAACTCCATCATCGCCAGAAGCATCCATCTCACATTCGCCATCACGATGGTCTATCTGGCCTTCCCGGGTACGAAAAAGCCCGGCGAGAGTTGGGTTCAGCGCATGTCGCTCCAGCTTTTCCCCGGCTTCATGCGGCCCCAACGCTCCACGCGGGAGGTCATCCCCTGGTACGACTACGCGCTCGCGATCATCGCAGGCATGGGCGCGTTCTACATGGCCTGGGACTACGCGAACATCATCCAGCGCTCGGGTCTCCCCATCCAGCGCGACGTCTTCGTGGGGGCGATTCTCGTCGTTCTTCTTTTAGAAGCCGCGCGGCGCGCGCTCGGACCCGCGTTGCCGATTCTCGCCATCCTGTTCCTGCTCTATTGCTTCGTGGGACCCTACATGCCCTCGTTCATCGCGCATCCGGGCGTTCCGCTCGAATTCGTCGTGGACCACATGTACCTGAGCGACAGCGGCATCTGGGGCGTGCCCATCGGGGTGTCGACGAGCTTCGTGTTCCTCTTCGTGCTGTTCGGCTCCCTGCTCGACAAGGCGGGGGCGGCGAACTACTTCGTGCAGGTGGCCTTCGCGGCGCTGGGCCGCTTCCGGGGCGGACCCGCCAAGGCGGCCGTTGTCGCCTCGGGCATGACGGGTCTTGTCTCGGGCTCATCCATCGCGAACGTGGCGACGACGGGAACCTTCACGATTCCGCTGATGAAAAAAGTGGGCCTGCCCGCCTACAAGGCGGGCGCCGTGGAGGTGGGCGCGAGCACGAACGGACAACTCATGCCGCCGGTCATGGGCGCCGCCGCGTTCATCATGGCGGAATTCCTGGGCCTCGCGTATCTCGACGTGGTGCGCGCCGCGATACTGCCGGCCCTGCTGTCTTATATCGCCCTGTTCTACGTCGTTCATTTAGAAGCGCTCAAGTTAAACTTAAGGCCGCTGAGAGAGGATGAGTTGCCCTCTTTCTGGCACACGCTCATCAGCGGCATCCACTACGTCGTTCCCATCCTGGCGCTGATCTACACGCTCGTCATCCTGCGCATGTCGGCCGTGGCGTCGGCTTTCAACGCGATTCTGCTGACCATGGCGATCATCGTCGTCCAGCGTCCCATGCAGAACACCATCGCCGTCCTGGGCGACATGAAGCGCGAGAAGGGCGTCGCCCACCTGCGGGAGTTGTTCGGCGAAGCGCATTTCCAGGAACTCGAAGATCGCCTCTGGCACGGGGTGCTCTCCGGTTTCGGCCAGAGCTTCGGCGACGTCTGGCAGGGGATGATGGCCGGGGCCAAGAACATGATGGGGATCGGCGTGGCGACCGCGGCGGCGGGCATCATCGTCGGCACCGTGACGCTCACGGGGCTCAGCGGCCGCTTCATTGAATTGATTGAAATCATCTCTCTCGGCAACGTGGTGCTCATGCTCCTGCTCACCGCGTTGTGCTCGCTCATCCTGGGGATGGGCCTGCCCACGACGGCGAACTACATCGTCATGGCGACGCTCACCGCACCCGTCATCGTGAGCCTGGGCGGGAAGGCGGGTCTCGTGGTGCCGCTGCTCGCGGCCCATCTGTTCGTCTTTTACTTCGGCATCCTGGCCGACGACACGCCGCCGGTGGGTCTCGCCGCGTTCGCCGCCTCGGCGATAGCCAAGTCGGACCCCATCCAGACGGGCGTGCAGGGCTTCGTTTATGATTTGCGGACCGCCGTGCTGCCGTTCGTCTTCATCTTCAACCTGGAGTTGTTGATGATGCAGGGCGTCGGCCCCAAGGGCGAGATCATCTGGATCAACGACGTGATGAAAATCGCCTGGGTGTGCTTTGTCTCCCTTGTGGCGATGTTCGCCTTCGCGTCCGCGCTTCAGGGTTATTTCGCCGATAACTGCAACTGGGGCGAGCGGGCAGTGTTGATGGTGGTGTGCATCGCAGCGTTCAGGCCCTCGCTCATCACGGATTTCACGAGCGGGCCGCGCCCCGTCGTGCAGCTCATCGCGGTGGCGATTTTCGCCGCATTGTACTGGTATCAGCACACCAGGCGAAAAGGGCAAACGCCGCAACCGGCGCCCGCCTGACCCGCGCGGGCCGGTCGGCCCCGTTCATTTTGGTTTTCTCCCCCTTTGGTTCCAGTGCGAGATTGGCTTGTGGTAGTCTTGCGGCCTCATCGGGGCGTGGCGCAGCCTGGTAGCGCGCCTGCTTTGGGAGCAGGAAGTCGGAGGTTCAAATCCTCTCGCCCCGACCAGAAACAACATCCATCCAAAGAATCAATAAGGAATACTCTATGTTCACAAGCCCTCCGGTACTTCTCAGTGTTCTGCTCAATCAAGTAAAGGAAGCAAAGGTCCAACTTCCGGACTTTCAGCGCGGGTGGGTCTGGGACGACGACCGCATTCGTGGTCTGCTCGCCAGCATCTCTAGGGGATTTCCCATTGGTGTTGTCATGACGCTTGCGGCAGATGCCGACATCAGGTTTAAGACTCGCCCGCTTGAAGGCGTGGATGTTAAAGCAGAGCAAATGCCCGCCGCTTTCCTGCTGGACGGTCAGCAGCGCCTAACATCGCTGTATCAGGCAATGCTGTACGAGGGGCCAGTAGACACCTGCGACAACCGAGGGAAAAAGGTGAAGCGTTGGTACTACATTGACATGAAGAAAGCGATGGAGCCGGATATTGACCGAGAAGACGCGATATTCAGCGTTCCAGAAAACCGGAGACTCACTCGGGATTTTGGTCGTGAAATTATACTTGATCTGTCCGAGCCCGAATTTGAATACGAGAATCATATGATGCCGACCGAGCAGCTGCTTGATAGTATGACTTGGGCGATGGATTACTTCGAATACTGGAAAGATATGAGTGTCGAGTATGACGCTGTAGGCTTTTTTAAGAAGTTCCAAAAATCAGTGCTGAAAACCATCATAAATTATCAGTTGCCCGTCATCAACCTGACAGAGGAGACACCTAAGGAGGCAGTCTGTACAATTTTTGAAAAAGTTAACACGGGTGGCGTAACGTTGAACGTGTTTGAGCTACTTACAGCCTCTCTTGCTGCAGATAACTTTTCGTTGCGTGACGACTGGAATGCCCGGAAAGACAGATTGTACGGATATTCCGGTTCAATCCAGGGTGTCAGCCCCGAGCAGTTCCTTCAGGTTATTGCTTTGTTGGCAACACAAGAAAAACGAAGGAAAGCTATAGAAAAGAGCGCCCAGGGAAGGTTGCCTGGAGTCGGTTGCAAGAAACGCGATATCTTGGAACTTTCTCTTCAGGAATATGAATTCTGGGCCGATAAAGTGGAATCTGGTTTTAAGGGTGCGGCCAATTTTCTGCATGAACAGTGTGTGTTCAGGAACTATGACGTGCCTTACGGCGCACAATTAGTACCGTTGGCCGGGCTCTATGTTGAGTTGGACCAAGAGTTGCATACTGCAAGAGCCAAGTCCTGCTTAGAGCGCTGGTACTGGTCGGGTGTCTTTGGCGAAGCTTACGGTGGCGGAAATGAAACGCAGTTCGCCCTCGATCTCGCCGAAGTTGCCCGATATGTCCGAGAAGGCGAAGGAAATGAGCCTGCATTGGTCAACGAGGCTAATTTCATCCCCGAGCGGTTATTGTCCCTGCGCACCCGTAATAGCGCTGCTTACAAGGGTCTTTACGCCTTGCAGATGAAAAGCGGTGCTGCCGACTGGTTGAGTGGCACACCCCTTACAATTCAAATATATGCCCAACAAAATATAGACATCCATCATATTTTTCCGAGAGCTTGGTGTGAAGACGATAAGCATCGGATACCGTCGAGCCTATACAATTCCGTGATCAATAAAACTCCCATTGATGCCGTGACCAATCGTAAAATAGGAGGTCAAGGCCCTTCACGCTATCTGCCGAAACTGCAAGACGGAATGGGTGTGGAGAAACTGAATCAAGTGCTCAAAGCACATTGGGTGAACCCAGAATTGTTGCAAGCAGAACAATTCGCCGATTTCTTTGTGGAACGCGGCGAAGCCATGCTCGATCTGATTGGTGAGGCAATGGGCAAGACAATTCCCAGTGGACTCGAAGTGTTCAAGAGCGCCTTGGGATTGCCCGATTACGATGACGAGTTTGACGATGGTAATCATGAATATAATGTGTCGACTATAGTCTACGACAGTGTCGCTAATTGAAGCCCCGACCAGAAATAACACCCTCGGTAATGCCCCCCTCAAGCCGAAGGGGAATTGCGTCCCCGAAATCGTGAAATTCACCCCCTCCTGCACTGCGCAAACCCGCTCGATTCTGCTACCTTATGGGCGGATGAATCTCCCTTATTCTTGAATCGCTGCAATTTTTACACAGGAGCGCGTTCGTGCAGAATCAATCTCTACCCCTTTCCCGCTTCAAGGTCCTGGATCTCACCCGCGCGCGGGCCGGCCCCACGGCGGTCCGGCAGTTCGCGGACTGGGGGGCGGACGTCATCAAGATAGAAGCGCCCCCCGCGAGCGGTTTTTCGGACAACATGGCCCAACCCCGGGGCGGCTATGAGGCGCAGAACCTGCATCGCAACAAGAGGGGCATGACGCTCAACCTGCGCGAAGAAAAAGGCCGCGAGATATTCTTCCAAATGGTGAAGGACGCCGACGTCGTCATCGAGAACTACCGGCCCGACGTGAAGCACCGCCTGGGGGTGGATTACGAGGCGTGTCGCGCGGTCAACCCCCGCATCGTCTACGGGAGCATCTCCGGTTTCGGGCAGGAGGGGCCCTACCGCAAGCGGCCGGGGCTGGACATGACGGCCCAGGGGCTGAGCGGCCTCATGTCCGTCACGGGCAAGCCGGGGGACGGGCCCATGCGGGTGGGCATACCGCTCGCCGACCTCTCGGCGGGCTTCATGCTCGCGCAGGGGATTATGATCGCCCTGCTCGAGCGCGAAGTTTCGGGCGAGGGGCAATGGGTGCACACCTCGCTTCTCGAAGCCCAGATTCAGATGATGGACTTTCAGGCCGCGAGATACCTTCTTTTTGAGGACGTGCCGACCCAGCAGGGGAATAACCACCCCACCTTTTTGCCGGCGGGCGTTTTCGAGACCGCGGACGGGCGGATCATCATCCAGTCCGGCCCCCAGCATCTCTGGAAGCGCCTCGTACATGCTCTCGAAATGCCCGAACTCTTAGAGAATCCGGACTATGAGAGCGTACCCAGTCGATTCGAGAACAAAGAGGTCCTGCACGAGACTATCAATCTGCGTACGCAAACGAAGCCGGGTGCGGAATGGATCGACATACTGAACGAGGCGGGAATCCCCTGCGGGCCCATCTACACGGTGGACAAGACGTTCGCCGACCCCCAGGTCAAGGGGCTGAACATGTCGCCCGAGGTCGAACATCCCGAGAAGGGGCCCATCAAGATCGTGGGCCAGGCGGTGAAGCTCACGCGAACGCCGCAGAAAATGCGCAACTCGACGCCCGAGGTGGGCGAGCATACGGAAGAGATTTTGAATCAAATGGGCTACGATGCGGACGCGATAAGTCAATTACGCGATGCGGGCATCGTCTGAAAACTATCCTGCCCCCTCGGGGGGCGCAGCGTATGGAGCATGGAATGCAGTTATCGACGGAGAAGATGGCTTTCGAGGTGGACGGCGGCATCGGCTGGATGATCTTCAACAACCCCGAGCGGAGGAACGCGCTCTCGCTCGAGATGTGGGGGGCCATCGCCGAGATACTGGGCTCTTACGAGGCGGACGACGACATCCGCGTGGTGGTGATGAAGGGCGCGGGCGATAAGGCGTTCGTCTCGGGCGCGGACATCTCCCAGTTCGCCAAGAACAGGAGCAACGCCGAGCAGGCCGCCGAGTACACGCGGATATCCGAGGAAGCCAAAGAGATTATGGTGGGGATGAAAAAGCCCCTGATCGCCATGATCCAGGGCTATTGCCTGGGCGGCGGCCTTGGCATCGCGCTGAACGCCGACATCCGGGTCGCGGCGGATGATTCGCAGTTCGGCATCCCCGCCGGGCGTCTGGGCATCGCTTATGGCTTCGACAACCTGAAGCAGCTCGTCGACCTCGTGGGACCCGCGAAGGCGAAGGAGATTCTCTTCACGGCTCGGCGCATTCAGGCGGCGAAGGCCCTTGAAATCGGGCTGGTGAACGAGGTGGTGCCCGTGGATGAACTGGAGGACTACGTGGTGGACATGGCCTCCACCATCGCGAACAATGCGCCGCTCTCGGTCAGGGCGTCCAAGCTCACCATCGGCGAGGTGGTGAAAGACGGCGCCGACCGCGATCTGGAGATGATCGCCAGAATCTCGAAAGAATGTTTCGACAGCGCCGACTACAAGGAAGGCCGCACGGCGTTCATGGAGAAGAGAAAGCCCGTCTTCACGGGCAGATAGCGCCGGTCCGGGAGAATCCGATGAATGATGAGATATTCACCGAGGTCATCTCCCCCGCCGGTATCCCCAGGATACCGGATGAGGCCTTACAGCCCAGACCGGAGGCGCTGGAAGGCGCGGTTCTCGGGATTTTGGAGAACAACAAGGAATTCTCCGACTGGGTGCTGGACAGGGTGCTTGAGAGGCTTCGAGCCTCGTTCGGCATCACAGAAGTCGTCCAGCGCAGGAAACATCACCTCGCCCAGGCGGCATCCCCTGAAATTTTTGAGGAGTTGAACACGCGCTGCGACGCCGTTCTGGTCGGCGTGGGGCACTGAGGCTCATCCACCTCGTGGAGTGTCCGCGACGCGGTGGAACTCGAGAGGTTGGGAAGCCCCGCCTGCGTCATCGTGAGTCGTGGCTTCAGCCATAGCGGGCGCGCGATAGCGAGGAGGCAGGGCTACGGCGGCCTGCCCATCGTCGAGATGGACCACCCGCTCGCCGCTCCTGAGAGAGAAGCCCTTCACCCCAAGGCGGACGCCGTCGTGAATGAGGTCGTCCACGCGCTCACAGGCGACCCGGAAAGACTCCGGGCCGAATACGCGGAGAAGAAGTTCCGGGGTCCTGAGAATCTTTGCCCGAAATAGGGGAGGCGGAATTTGGCCGTGAACGTCGAAAACCCCTCTCTTGAGGCGGGCCGGCGGGTTTTGCCGGTCACAGGCTCCCTCGATGAGGTGAACGCCTATTTCTACGGGCGCGGCTGGACGGACGGGCTGCCCATCGTCCCGCCCACGCGCGAGCGCGTGGAAAGCCTGCTCACCGGCTGGCCGGGGGAGGCGGATGAGGAAATCGCCGAGGTTCCTCCCCTCATGGGAGTGGCGACTGTCCGCGCAATCGCGGTGAACGCCGTGATGGCCGGCTGCGCGCCCGAATACCTGCCCGTCGTCGTCGCGGCCCTCTCCGCCGTCACCAGGCCGCGCTATGGACTCAGCCACCGCCAGACGACCACGCACCCCGCCACCGCGCTCATGATCGTGAACGGCCCTATTGCGAAGCGTCTCAAAATCAACTCCGGCTCGGGCCTTTTCGGCCCCGGCTGGCGGGCGAACGCGACGATTGGCCGCGCGCTCAGGCTTTGCCTCATCAATTTGGGAGGGGCCGTTCCCGGCGAGGTGGACCGCGCCCAGCACGCGCATCCGGGGAAATACACCTACTGCATCGCCGAGAACGAGGACGCGAACCCCTGGGAGCCATATCACGTGGAGCGCGGTTTTGAGCCGGATGAGAGCACGGTGACGCTCACCTGCGGCGAGGCGCCCCACTGCATCACGGACAACTACAACACCGAGCCCCACGCGCTGCTCTTCGGCTACGCGGACTCGATGGCGACGCTGGGCGGGAACAACCTCTCCTCCCAGGGAGAGCCCGTTCTCGTCATGGCGCCCGAGCACGCCGCCTACATCGCGCGGGCCGGCTGGAGCAAGGCGGACGTGAAGCGCTATCTCTTCGAGAAGGCGCGAAAGCCCTGGAAGCACGTGGGCGTTCGCGGAAAATCGAAAGGCCCGAACTTTCCCGTCTGGGTCGACAGGACGGACCCCGAAGCCTCCGTGCCCATCCTCACCCACGCGGACGCCCTCATCCTCATCGTCGGAGGCGGCGAGGGCCAGAAATCCATGTGGATTCCCACCCCCGGCGCGCAGACGCTGAGCGTCATCGAGAAAATCCGGGAGTAGGGGGGCGTTGAAGAAGCCCTCATCGACCTCATCCTGAGTTGGCGCGCAAGCGCCGTATCGAAGGATGAGAGGCGCAAACGCTCCTTCATCGGGCCTGTTGAAAACCCCCTCGTTGGGGGGAGTACTTCCTCCCGAAGATTCGTAGTGACAGGCCCTCCTCGGGGCTGTCCCACAGGTCGCGACCTGTCAGCGGCGTCCCTCGAT
>LXNJ01000384.1_pt1 | contig 31726 bp, 30 predicted proteins | sample 809081 | NCBI WGS metagenome assembly LXNJ01 (sample SAMN04870510, study PRJNA318959) | sponge metagenome | biome: sponge; feature: marine sponge reef; material: water | host: Petrosia ficiformis | place: Greece: Milos, Mediterranean Sea | collected 2013-05-29 | depth 5-7 m | reverse complement strand
AGCGCGACCGCTGAGAGAATCTATGGCATCGAAGGGGCAACCGAAGACATGCGACGCCACGCGAAAACCGTCAATTTCGGGATCATCTACGGGATCTCGGCGTTCGGCCTCGCCGATCGCCTGGACATTTCCCGAAAGCAGGCCGCGGACCTCATCGCCCATTATTTCGATCAGTTTCCCGGCATCCGGACTTACATGGACGAAACCATCGAGTTCGCCCGGGAAAACGGTTACGTGGAAACGGTCACCGGACGCCGCCGCTATCTGCGCGATATCAACTCCCGAAACGCCACCACACGGAAGGGAGAAGAGCGAAACGCCATCAACTCGCGCATCCAGGGCACGGCCGCGGATATGATTAAGATCGCGATGAGCCATATTCATCGCGAGATTCTGGAACGCGGTCTCAGATCGCGAATGCTCCTGCAGGTACACGACGAACTGGTTTTCGATATGCACAAAGATGAAGCCGACACCCTCCCGGGCATTGTGGAGAACGGGATGAAGACCGCCATTCCAATGCAGGTCCCCATCGTGGTGGAGATGGGCACGGGGACGAACTGGCTTGATGCGCACTGATTTGGGGTGCCTGCGATAATTGCCGCCATCTGACCCCATCGAACAGATGCGCGCGGCGCCAGATTTTACCGGTTGGCGGTTGACAGCAACCGATTTTGGATTAGATTTTTTTAGTGGGAAATGCGCGAAAATGAAACGGCCTCGCCGCCGCCGGCCACGCAATTTGCGACGATCAGGGCGTATGTCGACTTGAGATCCGGAGATTCCATGAAAACCATCATATGTATCGGCATGTTGGGGTGCCTTCTGGGCGCCGCCAATATCCTTACCTGTGCGCGTCCGGCCATAGCGCAGGAAACGGCGGCAACCGCCGGCGACGTCACGGATCCTGCATCCCTTCGGGCGTTCGTGGAATACGCGAAAACGCAACTGGATGACATCGCCGACGCCGCCGAACTGGCCGTCCTTTGGGGCAGCATGCGTCTCGAGGGAGACTGGAAGTCAGGGAATACCTACCTGATCGTTCTCAACAGCCGGGGGTCGGTGCTGTTCCACGCCGATCAGCCCGACGCCGAGGGAAAGACCCTCCGGGGCATTGTCGACGCGAGGAGAGACAGTATTGGAAGGAATCTCCTCGCGGAAGCGGCTGCCGGGGGCGGTTTTATAGGGTACTATTGGGACGATCCCAACGTTGAGGGTGACGATAGCGGCCACCCCAAGGTGGCCTATGCCACGCAGTTTTTCTCGGAGGTAACGGACGAAGATTATATTCTGGTCGGCGGATTTTACCAGGACCTGACGAACCTGCCCGCCGGTGATCCCGTTTCCGTACCCCGTCCGGACGTCACGGCCGGCGAGGTGGTGGACCGCGAGACCCTGAAGGCCTTTGTCGAAAGCGCCCTCAAGGCCTTTTCCATTGCGCTTGAGCGGATTGGACTGGAGAAGCTTACGACCATCCAGGAGGTCTTCAGAGTCGAGGGCGGGCACTGGAAGCACGGCTCGATCTATGCCTTCGTTTTTACAACCGGCGGGTATCTGGTCTTTCACGGGGCGGACCCCGAGCGCGAGGGGAGAATCATCAACGTGGACGTTGAAGACGCCAACGGCGTAAAGATCGTACAGGAAATCATGAAAGCTGCGCGGGAAGGCGGTGGCTACGTCGAGTACGTGTGGGACGATCCGACGGTGGACGAGGATGGAGACGGCGAGTTGCTGGGCGATACGGTGGGCTCATTCAAGGTGAGTTACGCGCTGCTCCATACACATCTCGGCGACCATCCGGTATTCCCCGGCGCTGGTTGTCGAGTAAGGGCACAGGCCCACGCGCAGCGTTCGTTCAATATCGGCCCATGAATCGCCCTCTTTGCGCTGCCATTTGGACGTGTTTGTCGGTGAGCCAATTTGTCCTTTCCGTCCAGTTGTCTCCACCCGTCGACCTGTAAAGCGCCACCAGGGCGATGATTGCGACGAACAACGCCACCGCCACAGCGAAATACCGGGTGGAACAACGTGAGGGCTGAATTCTCGATTCGGACATGGTTTCGATTCTCCGGATGCATTCTAATCGTTCTATTTTCTCACATCAAGGATTCCCCAGATTTCGACAAGGGTCCGGCGTCCCGTCCCGGAGGCATGTTGCCACGCGTCCGCCGAGTCAACCCGTCTCCGCCGCGTTGCATCCGTCCTTTGGACTCGCTTTGTCAAGACGTGGTCAATGGCTTGTCGGAAGGCCCCGGCACGACGACATTGCGTATGTCGCCTCGCAGAAGTCTTTGCAGGCGCGGCGCGTTTGCAGGGCGTACCAGGGTTTGGCCCCAACATTATCGACTCGTCAAATTATACAACAAAACTGTTGACAGCAGATCTGTTGTAGAATCGACCCGGTTGATCCAGGACGTGTCCCGTAAGTCCTTTGTCGGTAGTCCTGCCCGCCTCGTTTTTGTCTGGTGTTGGCCATTGAATCGCCGACGCAATAGAATTAGCGTGGCTCGGTTTAACGAAATCGCACAGGCGGGGGATTCCGACTCTCGTCGTCCAATGGGGTTGACAGTTGTGGATTTATGCAATAGATTTCGGATAGGAATTGTTCGCTGTGACGCAGAGCATTCTAAGGAGTAAATGTATGCGACGGATTTTCATTCCGGCCGTCTGCGCGGCGCTTGTCTCGATCGGACCGGCCCTTGCCGATGAACTGACCACGGACAACGGGAAGCGCGCAATTGCAAATCCGAAGGCGCGGCAGCTAAGTGTCCTGGATGGGGGCAAGAGTTCACTACAGAAGCCCACGCCGATGCCGGGGGAAGGGACGTTGAAGGGATACGGGCTTTCGCTGGAACACGTTCCCTCCAGGTACGAAATGGTAAACGGTCGCGCGTTAAGCGGGAACCCGCTGGAAGCCGGGGACGGCAAACGGCCGCTGCCCTTGCCGACATCGGATTTCGGGGACGGAAGATCCAAAGGAAGACTGACGAGGGGATTGAACATAACCGGGGGCCGGAACGCTTTTGCCACACTCACGCTGGAGAGGGCTGAAGACGCGAGCGCAGGCAACGGGCTCCTGAAACTCCACGTCTCCCTGGCTCATGCGAAGGACCTGAAAGGGTACGGGTTCTCCCTGGATTACGACCCCGCGAAGTACGATTTCGTGGAAGCCAGAGAACTGGACGAGAACCTGCTCAAGTCCGGCCACGGCCGGCAGACGCTGTTCGTATCCGCGAACCGCACCCCGGGCAGGGTGGATCTCGGCGCGGTGAAAGTCGATGGGCAGGGCGTCAGTGGCGGCGGAAAGCTCGTCGAACTAATCTTCAGGACGGACGGCGCGGCTTCGTCCGGCGACTTCAGGGTTTCGGAAGGCGTACTGATCGGTCTCGACGGCACTATCGACAGGTTGACGAACGTCGATTTCGCCCATCTGTCGTCACTGCCCGGCGAATACAAGCTGGACCAGAATGTGCCCAACCCGTTCAACCCCGCCACCGTCATCGGATACCGCATTCCCGAGGCCGGCCCGGTCCGGCTGGCCATATATAACCTTCTGGGCCAGGAGGTGCGCGTACTGGTCGACCATTATATGGAGGCAGGTTCCTTCACGGCGCACTGGGATGGGAAGGATGAAATGGACCGGCAGGTGTCCAGCGGCATCTATCTCTACCGGATTCAGGCAGGCGGTTTCCTGGCGTCCAGGCGAATGATGTTCCTGAAATAAACCATGCCTGACGCTGCAGCGGGAAAGACGGGCCGCCCCGAACGTGAGGCGGCCCTTTCCGTTCCAATCGATCACCCAATGGAAGGAAGGAAACATGCCCCGATTATGCGCAATTGCCCTGACGGTCCTGGCTGCGCTCGGATCCGTCCCGCCGGCTGTCGCGGAGACGCCGGACTTTTACGCGCACTGGGCGGACGGCAAGGCGGAAATCTCCAGCTATCGCGTGGAGCAGCCTCGTTACGGAGCGTCACGCGAGGGATACGGCGTTCTCATTTTCGTCACCGAAGACCTGAACCGGAACACCTACATCAAAGTCGAGTCGCCAACGCCGCCGGCGAAAAGAGTTTACGTTCTCAAACTGAACAACGTGTTGAAGTTCACCACCGGCATCTACGACTATTCGGTCATGACATCCGTCTTCAGCGCCGTTGAAGGTCTGGACGGTTCAAACCCGTTTGAGCTGATAAAAGTGAATTTGAGTTCGCAGGAATGGTGCGGACATATTTTCGATGAAATTCGCGTGGATGAAGGCAAACTGCGCGGCGCCCTGAACAGTTATTTTGAACGCGAAGGCCTGCGTACATACAGTCTGGACATGCCCGAAAGTTTTCAGAGCGAAGACCATCTTCTCATACAGATCCGGGAGCTCAAAGGGCCCATGATGCAGACCGGCGAATCGCGGCCGGTCCGGCTTCTGCGCAGCCTCTGGTCATTCCGGACGCGCCACCGTCCCCACGCCCTGGTGGACGCACGGTTGAGCAAGGGACTGCCGCAGACGATCACCGTGTCGAACGAGAGCCACAGCGCCATTCCATGGCGCTGGGAAACAGACGGGTGGAACACGACGGTCTGGGTGGAAACGGCGTACCCTCGCCGCATTTTGAAATGGGAGGACGGGGCGGGCGCCCGCGCGGAACTGATGGTGACAGTACGCGAACCCTACTGGCGTCAAAAAGCGCTGAGCGACGAAGTCTACCGGAAGCGGTTGAGGATCCCCTGAACCCTTGTTTGGAGGAATGAGAATGAAGCCGATCGAACAGGCGCGCGAAGCCATCGAACAGAGCGATATGGAAAGGCTGGAGGCGCTCATCGAGTCGCATCCGGACTTGCCCCACCTCAGGTCTGAAGACAACGACCGCACGCTCCTGCATACGATTGCGGATTATCCCGGGCACAAACCGAAGGGCGTGGAGATGGCCAGTCTGGTCATTGAGGAGGGGGCGGACGTGAATGCGCGTTTCCAGCATGGTCAGAATGAAGCGGTAAAGGAAACACCGCTGCACTGGGCGGCGAGCAATGACGACGTCGACCTGGCGGAACTGCTTCTGGACGAAGGCGCGGATATCGATATTGACTGCGGCGTTATTGCCAACGGGACGCCGATATGGAATGCCGTTATTTTTCGATGTGTGAACGCCGCGCGGCTGTTGATCGACCGTGGCGCGGCATCGAACCTCATGACAGCCGCCGGGGCCGGACGAAGAGACATGGTAGACCGGTTTTTTGACGAGGATGGAAACGTAACGGAAAGCGCTGGAGCCCTGCCCTGCTGGGATGAACCGAGGCCGCCGCAGACGGCCCTGGACAGCGCGTTCGGCCTGGCGTGTCGAAACGGCCATACGACGATCGCCAGAGTCCTTTACGAACGGGGCGCCGATCCGGGCTGGGTCAACCCGGCCGGCGAAACCGCGTTTCTTCAGGCAAAGAGAGGCAATCACAAGATCGTTATAGATTGGATGAAGGCGCGCGGCCTCGCGCCGGATGGTGCGTGACGTGAATCCTGAGGAATCGCCCGTTATCGTCCTGGGCAGCGATTCGCAGAGCGGGTGCTATATTTTGAGGATTCGCCTGGCGGAGTATTCAGCGCTGGCATTCGGTGGATTCAAACGCGGAAAGATCATAGAGCTTCCGGCGGGAGAGTACGTCTACGTCGGGTCGGCGATGTCCAGGAACGGCGCCGCGTCGCTGGCCAACCGCCTGGTCCGCCATGCCACCCGAAGCGGCAGGAAGGAACCTCACGGAATCCGGTACGAAATGCTCCGGCGATTCAACGCCATCGGTCTGGGAAACGCAAATCTCAAGCCCACCGGCCAAAAGAACCTGCACTGGAACATCGACCATCTGCTGGACCTGCCGGTTGCCGAACTGACCGGCGCGTGCATCCTTCGAACTCGGGAGCATCTCGAAGCGCGGCTGGGTCAATTTCTGGAGCGCGATCCCCATACCATCGTTGTTGAAAACGGCTTGGGCGCAAACGACGTGCCGGGCAACACCCACCTCCTCCGCCTCGTAGCCCGAAATGCATGGTGGACATCCCTCCCCGAACGGATCAGAAAGCGTTTTGATATCTGACATCCGCGCATTGTCATCGCGATAACGAATCGTAAACCGGATGACAGCAATTGGCTGTCCTCATCACTCAGACGCCAATCGGTCTACAATGATATTTCCCGACCGGAGGACGACCAGAGCAGAGCGCGCTGATCCGTCCAGCGACGCGGATGGATGTGCTTGCGCAGGTATCAGGGCAGTGGATTGGGTGCATTCCGTGAGGGGATTCGCGCTGTGCATATGGCAGGCCCCGTACCCAGCGGCGACTATTCCAAAGGCGGTAAGAAGGTAGAGGGAAGCCGGTAGAAGAAATCCCTGCCCGCTATCCTATTCCTTCTTGCCTCCGGCACGAAACGAAACCTCACAGTGCAGGAAATCTCTACCCTCTCCCGTCTTGCGTCTTTCCGGTTTTAAGGAACACGTCGGAGGCAGGGAATTTGGGGAGACGTGGATGTTGAATCTGATTTTCAACTTGATTCAAGCTGAATGTTTAAAGCTGATGGCTGCTTTTTGCTGCGTTTCGACAGCCGGGGGGAGAGGACCGTACTCAGACTTCCTGAGGGGATTCTTCAAACCGTTGCAGCACCTGTGCGGGTGACGCCGTTCCCGTTGTCCCGATCTGCTGGATGGTGATGGACGACACCAGCACGCCAACGCGTGCGGCATCGAGGCAGGAGGCGCCAGCGCAGAGCGCCGACACGATCCCCGCGGAAACGCTGTCCCCCGCGCCCACAATATCGATGGGATGGGGCACCGGGATACCGGGAACGCGGTCCGCCACCTCGCCGTCGGCGCAGAGGATACCCTCGGGACCAAGTGTAACGTAGACGGGCCGTCCGGTGCGTTCCAGGAAAGACTGAACGGCGGCGTCCAGACACTTCCCCCCTTCCGTCCGGGAATTCCGGGAAACCGCCTTTAACGCCTCTTCGCGGTTGACCTTGACCATCACATTCCGGAAAAGGCCGATGTGCGAACGTGAATCCGCCAGAAACACGACATGCGGATACTCCGGCGCGAGGCGCGCAATGCCCGCGCGAACCCGATCCGTAATAACGCCGCAATTGCGTTCCTGAACCTGGTCCAGCACGATCACACCATGAACCTCTTCCAACAGATTCTCCAGGGCGGTGAGGATATGGTCTTCAACGTCTCGCGGGAGTGGCGAGCGATTCTTGATATCCAATCGCTCCATTTCCTTCCCGGTTGTGATGAGAACGGGTTTGGTATAGGTTGGCGTGACACGGCCGGAGACCTCCATCAGGTCCCGCGTATCCACCCTGGATGCATGCAGTCCCGCCTTCAGATCGTACCCCTGTCCATCCTCGCCAATCACCCCGAGCGCCCGGATCTGCCCCACTTCAAGGGCATTCAGGTTACCGGTCACGGTTCCCGCCGCACCCGGCCGGTTTCGGACCCGTACGACCTGGCGGGCTTCCAGTCCGGTCTCCAGGGAGACTTCGGCGAGGCCGGGATCGACTTCGAGATAGCGATCCAGAAAAAAGTCCCCGATTACCAGGATAGCGAGATCCGAAAACGAACCCAGCAGCTCTTTCAGGTAGGAATGAGTCATAAAAAAAACCGGGCCGCCCCCGGATTATCCGTGGCCGCTGAACACTACGTGTAGAGAAGATAGTCCACGAGCAACTCCTGGCTCCGAAAGTCCGGTACAATCAGATCCGCTCCAGCTTGAATCAGCCGTTCGCGTTTCCCCGCATTCACGCCCTGGCGGCGGGCCTCGTCAGACGCGACGCCCACGGCCGTTCCCCCCGCCGACTTGACGTTTTCGACCTCCACGTATCCATCGCCAAAGCCCAGCAACTCCTTGCCCTCGATCTCCTGCGAGGCAATCAGATCACGGATTACTCTTTCTTTGGAAAAGTCCTGGTATCGGTCCAGCGCGCCGTACACGCGGTCTTCAAAGAAGGGCGTCAGCCCCAGAAGGTCGGCTTCCTCTCTAACGTAAACCTCGTCGGTGCCGCTTGCCAGGTACAGCGTCAGTCCCTGGCGTTCCAGGTTGCGCAGAAGATCCAGAGACCCGGGCACCATCAGGTCTTCGGCCTGAACGGCGGCGGAACGCAGACCTTGAATGCGTTCCCTTATGTGGCGGTTGAGCCGTTCGTGATAACGGTGTTTGTAAGCGACCGGATCCGGAGGCGGGCCGCCGCGTATTCGCACTTCCTCGGCGAGCTGGATCATCTGGTAAATGGTCTGCCTGCCGGTAAGACGGTCGACAAAATCAGTCACAACCCGTGATAGTTGGGCCTCGGTTTCGCCCGTGCGGCATTCGCCAAGCGTTTCGACCATCATCGGTACCATGATCTCCCGCCAGCCCTCGCGAATCAGGGAAAGCGTTCCGTCGAAATCGAAAAGCACGGAGCGATAGCTGCCCCGCGCAACCCGTGGGTTGACCTGCTCGATTTCGGCTTTTTTCATTGCAACGGATCGCTTTTGTGAATTCACTATCGCCACCTTCTTTTACCATCGAGGATCTGTCGATCGGTGCTGTGTCAGATGGCGCAATCTAAATGTGCATCCGAAATTGTCAAGGTGTTTAACCCGTCAGAGCCTTAAATTCCGGGTTCAAATCTGCTTGTTAAATTTCAATTCTACATTATCTTTATATGGTATCTGTCTTGTCATCGATAGTGGGGGTGGTTGAACGGACGTTTCAGGGTCTGGCTATGGATCGGCGGGTTGTGCAGCGTTCGTCCACCAGAACGGGTGAATTGCAGCTTGCGTCCGTTCAAGCCGGCACGGTCACTCATTTTGAACTCATCGTCAACGGTGTATTCCTGATGGCCACCTACAATGCGTTGTCCAATCGCGCATTGATCGACACGGTCATGGAAACATCGAAATCCGGCAGGCACATCAACCTGCTTATCGGTGGTTTGGGAATGGGGATTTCCCTCCGACAGGCGCTCGCCTATTCAAATGTGCGTTCCGTGTGTGTGGTGGAGTTCGAATCACGCATAATAAACTGGAACCGCGAATATCTGGACAACGCCGACGTTCTTGACGATGTTCGAACGGAAGTGGTGGTCGGCGATTTTTACGAATACGTGCAGGGAAATCCCCGAAGCTATCACGGCATCGTGCTGGATATCGACAACGGTCCCGACCGGGTGGTTCGGCCGGAAAACCGTCGCGCCTACAGCGTTTCTGCGCTTCAGACGCTAAGGACACGGTTGCGCCCGGATGGAACCCTCGCGATCTGGAGCCATGCTGTCAACCGTTCGTACGAACGCGCGCTGGACCGTGTTTTCGGCGGGGTGACTCGACAACAAACGTGCGACCATAGCCTGACCGGAAAACCGCTCGAGGGTGTAATTTATGCGGTTCGGGCCTGACTCGCAGGGGAAGACCATTGGAAAGGAATTTTGTGGATGAATAAAGACTCACTTAGCATTACGGATAATCGCACCGGCAAGACATACGATGTTCCCATTCTTTATGGCACGTACCCCGAATACGGCGCCGCCATTCGAACAGCCGATTTGAAGCAGATAAAAGTCTCGAAGGACGATTTCGGACTTCTCGGGTACGATCCGTCGTACCTGAATACCGGATCCTGCCAGAGTTCCGTGACGTTCATCGACGGAGAGAAAGGCATTCTCCGGTATCGTGGATATCCGATCGAGCAACTTGCGGAGAGCAGCACCTACCTCGAAACCTCATATCTGCTGTTATACGGGGAACTGCCCGGTCAGGCGGAGCTGGATGCATGGAACGAGTCGGTGATGACGTACGTGAGGGCCGAACCGAAGTTGAACGAATTGGTGAACGGTTTCCGAAAGGGCTCCCACGCAATGGGGATGATGGTGGGGGTGTTGGGATCCTTGTCTACCTTCTACGAAAACGCGAGAGAGATCGCAACCGAAGAAGCTCAGGAACAGCATATCCGGCGGTTGATCGGTATGGCTTCAATGGGTGCGGCGGCGGTGTACCGCCGAAGCCAGGGGTTGGCTTATGTCGACCCGGATCCGTCATTGGGGTTTTGCGGCAACTATCTGAAAATGCTGTTTGGTGGAACGAGCGCATACACGCCCGACCCAGCGCTGGAACGGGCGCTCGAAGTCCTTTTGATTCTGCACGCCGACCACGAACAGAACTGCAGCGCCAGCACGATGCGCGGCGTTGGCAGCAGCGGGGCAGACCCGTATTCGGCCGCCGCCGGGGCCGCCGCCGCACTGTACGGACCGGCGCACGGGGGCGCAAATGAAGCCGTGCTGAAGATGCTGAACGAGATCGGGTCGGTTGACAATATCCCGTCCTACATCGAGCGGGTCTATAACAGGGAAGTACTCCTGCAGGGCTTTGGGCACAGGGTATACAAGAACTACGATCCCAGAGCAGCGATCATCAAGAAGACCGCCGAGGAGGTGTTCGAAGTTACCGGAAAGAATCCGCTCATCGACATCGCGGTGGAACTTGAGCGCATCGCGCTTGAAGAAGAATTTTTCGTATCTCGCAGACTCTATCCGAACGTGGATTTCTATTCGGGCATTATCTACCAGGCGATGGGCCTGCCAACGGACATGATGACGGTTATGTTCGCGGTGGGCAGAATGCCTGGCTGGCTGGCGCAATGGAAAGAGTTGATGCACGATCCGGAGCAGCGCATCGCACGTCCGCGGCAGATCTACATGGGTGAAGACGTCCGGGACTATACGCCGATGGGAGAGAGGTAGGAGACGGATCGTAAGCGACACAGTACCGAGAAGACAAGCGCGCAAAAGCCGCCGGCTTTTGCGCGCTTGTCTTTCTTTGGCTGTTGGCAGGGAAGTTCAGAAGGGTAAGAACCCCGTATATTGCTAATTCAATGGATGTGCATCCATGTACTCGCGCACGGCATTCTTGATGACAGTCTGAATCCCTCCACCGTGTTTCCTGCAGTATTCAAAGGTTTCCCGGTCAATTGGAATCTGCGCCAGTATGTCGGTCTTTTTCCAATCTTCACCGCTCATGAAAGGTGGTGCGTCCGGGTCGGAAAGCGCGGCCGCGTTCAATTCAGCTTCCGACAACCGCTTGACCCGACCCCAGTCTGTCCGTGAATCTACAGGCAGGTTATCACGGGAATATCTCACGATATTTTCGTCGTTCATTTCGATTGGCTCTCCGTGCGGAAATGATTCGAAGGCGTCTGTTGCGAACGGCGTATACAACGTAAAGTTCGGTTACTTCAACCATGACCGAACGCCTTTTCGTCCCACGGGCTATATCGCGGTCCGGCGTGCCGGTGCCCCCCCATCGCCGCCTCTGCGTCGGCCCCGATGGCGGCCAGGGAGTCGCAACAGTGGTCGCTGCGTACGGCTTCGGGGTGCTGGCGGAAGACCTCGGTGATATACCCGACGTCTGAGGGCGATGAGTGGATGTTCCACGCTTCCAGGCGCGTCCGGTAGGTGGCGGATTCACCGTTGACTTTCTGGACGAAGGCAGGAACGACCACGGTACCCGACTCGCCAACGGAATTGATTGCCCCGTCGATAACTGTATCGGCGCCGCCCTCAACGTATCCGAAACTCTTGAGGGAACTGTGAAAGAGAAGCGCATCGCCTTTCCGTAGACCGAGCGCGGCGAAGCCTTGAAGGAGGTCTTCCTTGTGAATGGAATTCCGGTTTGCCATTGAATTTGGTGGAATCCGATCGACGACTATTGCTTCGCCAGGCCTAAAAGAAAAAATAAACCGGCGATATTACTTCAAACCGCCGAGGCTGAAAGACACTTATAAGCCTTCACGAACTACAGAATACAGAAACTTTCTGTCTGATCAGCCTCCGGCGTGAATTGTTGGCGGGTCATATCAATGAATATGAGATTTCAAATCAGAGCTCGGACTGTATGCGCACTTTCTTGATCTCATTGACGATCTCGTCCAATGTCATATCCTCGAAGATCCGCTCCCGCTCCTGGGTATAATCTCCGTAACCCATCGTAAATTGATTGATGAAACGTATCGTGTTCGCGATACCGATCTCTTTGGAAAGCACTTCGAGGGCTTCTTTGGTTATTTCGCTTAATGCTTTTTCCTGAACTGTCATTTTTCATTCTCCGGTACGAGTTCGGCGGGAGAAACAGACTAAGCCCAGTAGTCTCCCGATGCATCTGCTTGACTAAGCAATCTTCAATCACGGGAGAAGAAAGTGCGATGTTTTACAAGTCATTGATTTTGTTGGCTTTTTCTGACTCCGATGGTCTCTCATTTTGAGAATTTCTATTTTGACAGATGAACAAATGTATAGTATATTAACAAGGTTAATCTATCTCAGTCAATTTAACTCTTTTTAGCCGCTGAATGGTCCCTGACAAAAGGAATTGACCGGTTTTTGCATTGAGCGCTATACTACATTCAGGTATCTACAAACGCACATTCCCGAAAGGACAAAGGATAATGATTACCTATGTAGTAGGGGATTTGTTCGAATCCCCGGCTCGGGTTCTTGTGAATACGGTTAATACCGTAGGGGTCATGGGCAAAGGAATCGCGAAGGATTTCAAGCGGATATACCCAGAGATGTTTCGCGAATATCAAAAGCATTGTGAAACGAAACGGCTTACGGTGGGTAAGCTGTGGCTATATAAGACTTCAAACAAATGGATCCTTAATTTTCCAACCAAGACAACCTGGCGCAAAGCTTCGGAAATTCAATACATCAAAAGTGGCTTAAACACATTCGTAAGAGAATATGCGAAACGAGGTATAACTAGCATAGCCTTTCCACCGTTAGGATGCGGTAACGGTGAATTAGACTGGGATCGACAGGTGCAACCATTGATGGAAAATTACCTGGGAAAGCTTCCTATTGACATTTTTATTCATCTGTACAGACAGGATCCGCAAGTTCCTGAACACAGAGACATAGAAGACGTGGCGAGTTGGTTACGGTCCGATCTCGAATCTCTGGGTTATGTCGAGGTTTGGAAGGATTTGACTGAATTGATCGGTTCAGGCTTAGATTTACGAACATCATTTGATCACCAAAACTTCCACGTTAAGGTTATTTCTGAACTCGATGAGCAGGGAATCTGTTTTTATATGGACGACAAGAAAACCTTCATCCCGGAAGAGGAACTGGTCGAATTGTGGACTACTGTACGAAATTGCGGTTTTGCAATTCCCGCGATAATGCCCGCAGGATTAGAAATAATCTCTAATCAGTTAGTGGCACTTTTTTCGGAATTGCCTTATTGTCGGTCGGTATCAGCAAGTAATGACTATTTGGCATTGAGTTCAGGCCACAGCATTGGCCTTCAAATAGTACCTCAAGCAGCTCCTCCCAAGATTTTCGAGAAGTTCCCGCTTGAGTTTAAACCGGTATGACGAAGTCGAAAAAACGAGATGCAGAGAAAATCGTCGCTCATTTTCGGTCAATCAAGGAGCGGCCATGGTTACCGGAGTCACAACGTTGGTGGCCAGGCCACCTTTTTCACTTTACGGATTTAACCAATGCTGTGAAGATTCTCGGCGACGGCAAATTGGTGTCCCGTTCCGAATTAGAACGAACTGGGGGATTAGTTACTGACATTGCAAGCCCGGAAGTCATATCAACTACAAGTTCAAGGTGGAAAGAGTATGTGCGTCTGTATTTTCGTCCGCGGACACCTACGCAGTACAGAAATGAGGGTTTCCGACCAGTTGGTCAGCGCGAAATGAACGCTCACTGCCCCGTACCCGTTAGTTTCATTTTTAATGCCGACGCAATTCTGACGAGCCAGCCAACGATGTTTAGCGATGGCAATCTGGCTGCTGGGGCAGAGCCAGGGAACACCGCTGAATACTTCCTGTCGCTCCCCTTTGATAAGATTTACCATGATCGTAGCTTGCCGAAAATGGATGACACCGAGAAGCGTAATATCATTTTTCATCGACATGCTGAAGTTATATTTCCAAACGCTGTTGAACTTTCCAGCTTAAGATTGATCGGTTGTCGGTCCGAAGCCGAATTTCAGACACTCATTCATTTGCTTCCGATTGATGTGTATCTAAAATGGTCGAAGCGAATAGCGGTCAGCAGGAGATTTGGGCTGTTCTTTGGACGTTGGCCCTTTATTGAAAAAGTTAATCTAAGTATCTCGACGATCTCATTCGAGTTTAACCCATCGGTGTATGGTCGGTCAGGTCCATTTCACGCGGAAATAGAACTAATCGAGACCAAGACCGAAACGATCCATAGATGGGAAGAGGATAACTTTTTTGCTAAGGACAGTTTGTCTTTCAATCTCTCAAATTTAAACAGCCCCGAAAATTATGTCGTGAAATTTTCGCTGGATGGACATTTGGCTTACGAAAACCGCTATTTGGATGATTCAGCGTTACCCTTTTAACCCATCTCATGTCACTCGATTTTGGTTTGATGGCGGCCTGGACGGCCGCCATATTTATTTTGGAGTCTCGTAAAGCTCTCGTACTGACAGACATGCAATACCGGCAACACTGACCTGAATTGCGAATTTTCGAATATTCCGGTTCGGGGTGGCAAGGAGCGAGAATAGATTCAGAGATCCGACCTGCGCTGATACCGTCACCCACCGAAATCCGCTCACTTCGAACAATTGACGAATACGGCATTTTCGCCCCCGAAATGCAGGAATTGGACGAGAATGTGACCGAACGGAACCAATACTCGATTGACTGATGAATTGTCGGATCGGCCTCTTACTTGCGCGTTCGAAGCGCGTCGTCGACGGCGGAGGCCAGTTGATCGGCGTGCCGGATTTCCATAGGTAACGAGACGTTGCCGCCGAGTTTCCAGTAGATACCCCGGTTGAGGAGGGCGAAGAACAGCCACCGGTGAAAAAGCTGGTTGTCGCGAGCCGCTTCGCGGTAGTTTCGGGGACGCTCAGGTAGGAAATGGACGCGGAACAGGGAGCCGGCCGTTGTGACCCGCGCCTGAAGGGCGGCATCCCTGAAGACCTGTCCCAGCCGGCCGGCGAGGCGCCGTGTCAGTGAATCCAGCTTTTCATATGCTTCTGCACTGAGCAGGCGGAGGGTGGTGAGGCCCGCGACGATGGCGATCGGGTTGGCGTTATACGTGCCGGAGTGAGGGATGTCCGGCGCGCCTCCGGCGGGGTTGTAGAGGTCCAGGACGTCGGCGCGGCCGCCGACAACGGCGCCGGGAGTGCCGCCGGCAACGACTTTGCCGAGACAGGTGAGGTCAGGACGCACGCCATACGTTTCCTGGGCGCCGCCACGGGAAATACGGAAGCTGACGATTTCGTCGAAGATGAGCAGGACGCCGGCGCGTTCCGTCATTTCACGGAGTCGCGAAAGAAAACCGTTCACCGGAAGGGTGAAGCCGGCTGCCGTTGAAAGCGGGTCGACAATTACCGCGGCCAGATCGTCCCGGTGCTCGTTGATTATTGCATCGCAGCTATCGGCGTCATTGAACGGGAGGACGACCACGTTTTCAATGGCCTGCGGGGTGAGGCCTCGCGAGGAAGGCACGGATTCGGGCCGATCGGGCGGTCCCAGATTCCCGTCCAGTGGAGGGACGTGGCTGACCATTACGTATTCGTCCATCCCGTGGTATGCCCCTTCGAATTTGGCAATTCTGTTTCTGCCGGTGAAGGCGCGGGCGGCGCGGATGGCATTCAGGATGGCTTCGGTGCCCGAGCTGCAGAAGCGTACCGTTTCAAATGAACCGACGCGGTCCTTCAGAAATTCGGCCATTTCCACTTCGAGGCCCAGCGGACGCGAGAAGCCGGTGCCGTGGGCAATCCGCTCCTGGAGGGCGGCGACGACTTCGGGATGCGCGTGGCCCAGGATGAGGGCCGTGTTGTTGTTTACGAAATCAAGAAGGCGGTGGCCGTCCAGATCGATGAGATGGACGCCTGCGCCGCGGTCGGCGTATACCGGGTACGGGTCGAAGTGGACGCCGGTTCGCGTGTTTCCGCCGGGAAGAGACGCCTGGGCACGCCTGAACATCTCCCGTGAACGCGGGTGGTTGTCCATGTATTCTGCAATCTGCCTATCCAGGGATGCCCGCAGGTTTCCGGGTTCCATGCAGTCCTCGCCGCGGTGAAGGTGGTGGCCGGGATGGTGATGCAAACCAGTTCTGGCGCGTCGCATCGTTTGATTCGTTTCAAAATACCGAAAAGCAAGGCCGGATTTCAACTGCTGATTGCAGCCTCGGGCAATGGATACGCCTCAGCAGTCCCCATGGACGCTTCCAACGGGCTGGCGGGCAGAAGAGGTTGACTTGCCCGGGGTACGGGCGTAGCATATAGTGGGTGTTTCAGAGAGGCGGACTTGATTTCGACGAATGACGGAGGAGCAGTTATGGCAGGCCTGGAAGTCGATGGATTGCCGCAGGTTTCCGGAGACCTGGAGGTGGCGAAGTCAAATGTCGAGAGGTACGGATATTGTCTGCTGAAGGACGCGTTGAGCCAGGATCAGGTTGCGACCCTGCGGAAAAGGTTGGTGGAGCAGGCGGCGGCGGAAAGGCAACTGGGCGCGGCGTACGAAGACGGGGGCCCGAACCAGAACTGGGGATCATTCCGGGACGAAAGTGGCCGGGTGCGGACCGATGCCTTCACGGCTGCCCGCGGGGGCGTCAACCAGAGGCTGTGGATGTTGATCAACAAAGGGCGGGTATTCCATCAGGTATTGTTTCAGGAACGGGTGCGGGAGGTGATTGGCCAGGTTCTGGGCGAGGAGTACCTGCTTTCGAGCTTTACCGCGAATATCGCCAATCCAGGCGGGGTGGAGATGGACCTGCATACCGACCAGTGGTGGATGCCTTCGCCCACGCGTGCTGGCCGGAAGGGATTGCCGGTGGGCTCGATCACCCGGGAACGGTCTGATACGGACGTGGACGATGCGCCACCGATGATCGCACCGGCGGCAGCGGTGAACGTACTCTGGATGCTCGTGGACTTCACCGCCGGAAACGGGGGAACGCGCGTCGTGCCGGGAAGCCACCTGTTCGGGCGGCAGCCGGACAGGACGTCCAATATGAAGGCGGTTGCCGCGGAGGGTCCGGCGGGTACGGCCCTGATCATCGACGCGCGGGTCTGGCATGGAACGGGGGCCAACGTGACCGGCGGTCAACGGCTGGCGCTGCTCACCACGTTCTGCGGTCCCCAGTTCCGGCCCCAGGAGAATTTCACCGTGGGCACGTCGCAGGAGGTGTTGCGGGAAGCCGTTCCCGAGTTGCTTGCGCTGCTGGGGTTCAAGGTGTGGCACGCATACGGTCGCATTGAAAACCCTGCAGTGGAATTCATCTCCCCTCGCGAGCCGTCGCTGGGAGAACTGCGTCCGGAGTCGTGCGATGGCATCCAGAAACCGGGTCGATAGACGGACCATAGCGATCCACTGTGCCGGATGCCGGACGCTGCTTTACAAATATCTAAAAGGCGGAAGGGGCGGCCTGGTCAAGTGTTTCGTGGAACGGATCGTGAGTGATTTCACCCGCGGAGACCTGAAGTGTCCGGAGTGCGGGCAGACATTTGCGCGTGAACGGGTAATCAGCGGGCGGCCCGTCCACAAGATCATCCAGGGCAAGGTGTATACCAGGGGGATGTCGAGAAAGTAATCTTGATTCGGTATTTTTCCGGGACGTAAAATCGAATATAGGCAGGCGGATAAAGGCGATTTGACGGCTGATTACCAGGATACACCAGGTCCACTGGACGTGAGCTGAAAAAACGTCCTTTTTTAACGACCGTTTCGCCCCGTTTCAGGGATCTTCGTTGCGTTGCCGAGTTGCTGTTGTTTATCGAATTGGGGGTAATATCAGTCAGGAGACGAAAATGGCCGAAGAACGCGCGACGTTCGGAGGGGGATGTTTCTGGTGCGTGGAGGCGATTTATCAGGACCTGTCGGGGGTATTGGAGGTGGTTTCAGGTTATGCGGGGGGGTCGGTTCCGAATCCGACCTATCAGGAGGTGTGTCATGAAACCACGGGGCATGCCGAGGTGGTGCAGATCCGATTCGAACCGGAGACGGTTTCCTACAGGGACATGCTGGACGTGTTCTGGCGCACCCATGATCCGACGACACTGAACCGCCAGGGTGCGGACGTGGGCACGCAGTACAGGTCCGTGATTTTCTATCACAATGAGCAACAGCGGGCTGAGGCGACACAATCCCTGGCCGAGACGGATGCGTCGGCATTGTGGGCGGATCCTATCGTTACCGAGATTACGCCCCTGACCGAGTTCTACCGGGCCGAGGATTACCATCAGAACTACTATCGTTCGAATCGCGCCCAACCCTACTGCATCTTTGTGATCGACCCGAAGATGCAGGGGTTCAGGGAGGCATTTCAGGGACGATTGAAGACCGGGTAACGGGATGGCTGGCGTTCGATATGGATTCAAGCTGCAGGTGACATCGGCGCTGCCCGCGGATCTCGGGCGTATTCCGTTGTCGGTGGAGATGGATTTCGGTCGAATGGTTAATGAGGTTGAGGCCGTGGGCGTGTTCGATCCGAATTCCATCGAAGTTGTGGATCTGGTCTCGGATAGGCCGGTCGCGTTCGCCCGGACCGAGGATTTCGCCTATGGAGACAGGGGCAGAATCGAATGGGTGGTTGAAGATCCCGAACACACGGATTATGAAATCCGGTTTGGCACGTTGCCTGAGAGACCGGCTTTGCACCCGCAGGAATACACCCCCATGATCGGCGTTGGAGATCTCCTGCGGTACAACGCGGGGGTCCCGCGGCCGATTGTGCTCGCGCATTCGATGCAACTCGCGGACGTGACCGGCGACGGACGCGCCGATCTGGTGGGTTGCTGGAACTACTATTATCGACCGGGGTCGCCGGCGAGCGGAATTGTGTGTTATCCGCGCGTGGGACGGGTCGAGGACTTCACGTTCGGCGATCTTGCCCGGTTGCGGTACGTTGAGGATCGAACGTCGCGCGACCTCAAGCACTTCCCGGACGTGTACGCCGAAGCGGATTTCGCGGATCTGAACGGAAACGGGCTGACCGATATTGTATACGCGGGAATGTCGGATATTGCGGTGACGGCCTACCTCAATACCGGGGAACGTGATGAGGGCGGGCTGCCCGTCTTTGCAAAGGACGTTGAGATTCCGGCGCCGGTTGCTCAAAACGCGGGGATCCACGTCGTCGACTTAAGCGGGAACGGCGCGCCGGACCTGGTGGTCAACGGACACTATATCCGGAATCTGAATCCGGACGGCTGGCCGTTCAGGGCCGCCGATGCGGTGGTTCTCGCGGTTGGAAAACAACTCACGTTTATGGACCTGGACGGTGACGGCCTGCCGGACGTGATGGCGATGCCGGTGGGCGGGTGCGGCCATACGCTGACGTGGCGGAAGAATCTGGGTGGAGACCCGCCCCGGTTCGGTCCGGAGCAGAAGCTGGGAGGCGTGGAACTGGACCATTGCAGCAGGCTTAACGCGGTCAGCGACGGAAATAAAAGAGGGATTCTCGTGCAGCACAATATGTACCAGAATCTCTCTTTTGTCGAACTTGCCGGAACGCGAGACGGCCGGCCACGTTTCGAAAACCGGGGAAGGGCCCTTTCCGTATCTTCGGTGATGTCATTCAGCGATCAGGCGTGGCCGTGTTCGTGCGACTGGAACGGCGACGGCGTCAACGATCTCGTTATCGGAGGCGGTTACGGGTGGCCGCGCGTGGTCATCAATCGTGGGAGCAATGAGCGACCGGCCTGGAAAGAGCCGGAATTGATCTTTTCCGAAGGACAACCGGTTCGTGTGTTGCGCGACGAGATCCTGCACAGCAGCCACTGGCACAATATGGGGTATCCCTATCCCGTATTTGTGGATTGGGACGGGGACGGCCTGCCGGACCTGATGCTCCCCAATGAAACGAACCGGATTGTCTGGTATCGAAATATTGGAACGCTCGAAGAACCGAAGTTCGGGCCTCGCAGATTCCTCGAAGTGGATGGATTCCCGGATTCCGAAGGCCTGCGGGCGGAGTCCGGAGAGGCAGCCTCCGACGAGACCCTGCCCGACAGTCCCTATCCCTGCGATGCGCGATCCCCGTTTTTCTGGCGGACCGGCGCGGCGTTTGCGGACTGGAACGGCGACGGAATGATGGATTTTATCGCGCACGACCATACGCGAAAGGCAACGCTTTTCCTTCAATACAGGGATGGCGACGGTCGTCGCAGGCTTAGGCACGGCCACTACGTGCGGCTGGTGGATGGCCGTGAAATCAACGATTCCATCGTGGGCCGGGCAAAGCACTGGACCGAGTCTTTCCGTGCCGTGGATTGGGACGGGGATGGATTGATCGATCTGGTGTATAACCTTGCGGGGACAGGCAAGGTCTACTTGCTGCGCAACGTGGGTTCGTCGGATACACCTGTTTTCGACCTGCCGAGAGCGTTCAGGTGTTACGGTGAGGAGATCGCGTTTACGGTTCACGGACCGAACGCGTGGCCGGGGGATTTCAACGGCGACGGGAAGCCCGATCTGCTGGGGTGTGTGGAGTGGAGCGTATACCCGTTTTACTGTCACGCGGCCCTGGAAATGGAGCTCCATCCAACGTACCGTTTCGGGCCTGTGCAGACTTTTTAGTTCCCGGCGCACCGGCTTTCCGGTGACCCGATGCTCTCCACGGCTCAATCCCTGGTCGACGATTCGCTGATGGCCTGTTGGCGGGCCGACGAAAGCGCGCGGTAGCAGGATTTCGCGGCGCGCCACGGGTCGTATCCTGGCCGGCCCCAGATCATGGCGCTGACTTCCGCGCCAACGGGCACTTCGGTTCCGGCCTCGAGCAGGGTCTTGAAGTATTCGATAAGGTCAAGGCTGCCTTCGCCCGGCAACAGGAAGGTCACGGCGCCGTCTTTCATATGCCCGTCCTTGATGTGAATGTGGACGGTGTCGGGCAGGCAGAGACCCGCGGCGTGCCTGAGGTCAATGCCCTGCACGTGAAAGTGGCTGTGGTCGAAGTGGATCTTCAGGTTGGGATGACGGGTGTTCTCCATGAGCCACGCCGCTTTTTCGGGCGTGTCGAAGATTGCGCCCACGTGCGGTTCCACGGCCAGGATCGCGTGATGCCCGGCTGCAATATTGGCAAGTTCGATCAGGTCTGCAGCGACGGGCTCCCTGTCGTTTTCCCAGTCTGTGAGGGGACCGCTCACCGTGGTGGTAATGACGCCGGGGTCGCCGCCGAAATTCAGGTCTTCGGCAAGGATGCAGTTCTGAATGAATCCGGCCCGCATCGCCTGCCGTTCGCTGCCCCGGGCGCACGTGGAAACCGGGCCGAAGAGCGCCGGCGGAGGGAAGCCCAGATCGCGCAACGTCCCGGCAAGTCTTCGCCGTGCGTTCCGATTCAGCTTCCCGGGCGCGGTGGGCCAAGCGTCGCCGATGGCGATTTCAACCGCGTCGTAGCCGATCTCGCGGATTCTCGGCAGGGCCTCAAAGACGTCTACGTTCTGTGTGGCGTAGGTGCTGAACCCGATGGGGATCATATCAAAACCGAAATAAGGAAGAAGGAAGAAGGAAGAAGGAAGAAGGAAGAAGGAAAAAGGAAAAAGGAAGAATCTGAAGGCGGTGAGCCGGGGGGAGAGGTCCCCGTGTTGAGGTCCAAGAAAAACGTATATGGCCCATGTGTCAAGCGGCGATGAAGCAGGTGCGCCGGGAGAATTGAGAAAGAGACAGAAATGGAACGGATCAACCTGGCATTGGTGGGGTGCGGCGGAATGGGAACGCGACACCTGTATGGGTTGCGGACGCTCGCCCGGACGCCGTTCAACAGGATTGACTTGAAGGCGTTGTGCGACATCAATCCGGAGAATGCCAGGATGGCGGCGGCGGAGGCGGGAAAGCTGCTGGGGGTGGAGCCCGCGATCTTTACGGACCTGGAGGCAATGGCCGCTGCGATGCCGGAACTGAATGCCGTCGACGTGGTGACCGATCCCGCGGTACACCACGAGGTTTCCTGCAAGGCACTGGATCTCGGGCTGCACGTGATGGTGGAAAAACCGATGGCGATTACCGTTCGCGCCTGTCTGATGATGATCCAGGCGGCCCGGCGGAACGGACGCGTGTTATCCGTGGCGGAGAACTACCGGCGGGACCCCTCGGCCCGACTGGCGCACCACATGGTAACCAGCGGCGCAATCGGGACGCCGTACATGGGTCTGTTTCACGACGTAAGCGAGGGGGACAGAATCTTCATTACCCCATGGCGCCACCTCAAGAATCGTGGCGGGCCCCTGGTGGACATGGGGGTGCACTTTGCCGATCTGATCCGCTATCAGTTGGGGGAAATCCACGAGGTGTACGGCGACGTGAGGCTGGTGGAGCCGGTGCGGCGAAAGGCCGATACGATGTGGAGACCCTATGAGTATTACCAAAAGCAATACGAAGACATGGCGCCTGTTGTCACGGCAGACGCGGAGGATTCCTCGGTGGCGGTGTTTCGCATGGTTGGCGGCGCCACGGTGAGCTGGGTGGTTGGATTGGGAGGACACGGGGGTTGCAGTACTCAGTTGATTCTGGGCACGGAGGGGTGCATCGAGGGCTATGGGACCCGCGGCGGCCGGGTTCGGATGCGCCGGGGGCGCGGTGATTTCCAGGAACAGGAAGAAATGCTGGCACAGGCCGAGGGATTCGAACAGGATGCCGTGTCCGCCCATTTCTTCCCGACCGGGCTGACGGCGGCGGATCGCGAGGTTGACTGGAAGCTTCTCGCCATGGAGTATTGCGAGTTTGGCGAGGCCATCGCCGAGGGGAGGGAAGTGGAGGTGGACGGAACGGAGGGGATGAAGGACGTGGCGGCAGTCTACGCGGTATTCGAGTCGGCCATGACAGGTGGGGCGGTACGGATGGCCGAGGTAGAAAGCGGCGAAATTGACGCCTATCAGGCGGAGATAGACGCGGCGCTGGGTATTTTGTGAAAGGAGTGTCAGATGTCGGAAGAGCGGCCAAACGTGGTGTTGATCATGACCGATCAGCAGCGAGGGGATTGCGTGGGCATGGATCCCGGCGCGCCGGAGGTCCTGCAGACGCCCAACCTTGACTGGCTGGGCAACTCGGGCGCGTTTTTCGGGCGCGGTTACTCTGAGTGTCCCAGCTGTATCCCCGCAAGGCGTTCCCTGATGACCGGCACGGCGCCGGCGTCGAATGGTGTGGTGGGTTTTCAGGGAACGGAATGGCATCCGCAGCATACCCTTGCCGGAGAACTGTCCAGGGCGGGATATCAGACGGAAATGATTGGGAAGCTGCACCTGTCGCCCTCGCGCAAGCGATACGGATTCGACCATATGCAGCTTGCGGACGGTACGCGGGGACGGGAGAACGACTATGTGGACTGGCTGTGCGAACGACACGGACGCATGGAGATGGATCCTGGGATGGCTCACGGCATCTCGTCCAACGGATGGGTGGGGCGGCCGCACCATTTGCCCGAAGAGCAAATGCATACGTTCTGGTGCGTGGACCGGGCGATGGCGTTTCTTCAGAAGCGGGATCCGTCGGCGCCCTTCTTTCTCAATCTCTCCTTCATCGATCCGCATCCGCCGTTGACGCCGCCAGGGGTGTACTATGACCGCTATATAAATCGCACATTGCCGGAACCGGTCATCGGAGATTGGGCTGCACAGTTCGATGCGTCGCCGAAGGGGCAGAATCCGGATGCATCGGAGATCTGTCTGGGTCCGCACGATATGCAGTGCGCGCGTGCGGCGTACTACGGAATGGTGAATTTCATCGACGACCAGATCGGGCGGTTAATCCAATTTGCGCGGGGCATCCTGAACGAGAGTCTGATCATCTTCACGTCGGACCACGGAGAGATGCTCGGGGATCACCACCTGTTCCGGAAAACGTGGCCCTACGAGGCGTCGGCACGGGTGCCGTATCTGATTCGGGCGCCGCAAAGCTGGGGAACGCCGGAGTCGGTGACGTGCCGGACGCCGGTGGGGCTGCAGGATATCATGCCCACAATACTGGATGCGTGCGGCCTCGACGTGCCGGAAACGTGTACGGGCAAGAGCCTGATGCCCGTGGTGCGCGGCGAAACGGACGGCGTACGCGACGTGTTGCACGGCGAACATTCGGGGTGCTACGCTTACGAGCATGGAAATCACTATGTGACGGACGGACGTCACAAATACATCTGGTTCACCCAGACGGGCAGGGAACACCTGTTCGACCTGGATGAAGATCCGCTGGAATTGAACGATCTGGCGATGGGCGACGGCGCGGAGGACCGGTTGGATCCGTGGCGAAAGCGGTTGGTGGGGTTCCTCAGGGACAGACCGGAGGGGTTCACCGACGGAGAGACGTTGATTGCCGGCCGTGAACATGGGTCTGTGATGCCGGGGTACGAGCCGGCAGAGATGTTTCCTTTCCTGTAACCTCTTTCCCAGCCATTACGGGCGTGGAGGGATTTGTTTGTTGACGTCGCCGGTGCCTGCTATATTTCGATGGATGTCTGTACCTTTTCATCGCGCGTTGCCGGATGTGTGCATTTCGTGTGGTTCCGTCGGTTAAACGTACCAGAGGAAGGAGATACATCCAATGGAGTCTTTCAAGCGTATCGTTGGTGTCTATCTGATCCTCGTGGCTGCCGTGGTTGCCATCCACACGGTCGTCGAACCGCTGTATTATACGTCCACCGAAGCCAGTCCGTACAGCCCGCACTGGAGCAAGATTAACGCGCTTATGGTGCTGGCGATCGTATTGGGTCTGGTTTTCGGCTGCATGCGCAAGCGGAGCATTGGCGGCGACGATGGAAGCGCGGTTACCCGGGAGTACCTGGAAGCACATGTCCTGTTCTACGGCCTTCTGTTTGTGGGCATCCTGTTTTTCTGGAATTTCTTCAACCTGCACAGTCCCGGCTTTACGGCAATTGCGCCGGAGACCGTATCGGCAGTGTGGATTGTGATCGATGCCGCCCTGCCGTTAATCCTGGGTGCAATGGGCGCCTCTCTGCTCAGATCCCGGGGGTAAATCCGGGTCAGTCCAGGCGCATGCCCGGTGAATCGGCGAGGTGTATGACAAAGCCGTCAGTTGAACTGAAGCCCGGTCTGACGGCTTTGCCATTACATGTGCTGCGATTGCCGGATCGCGTCATTCAATGTCGCCGGTTCAACGCTTTCTGTCACGCGCGATCAGCAAATCCGCAGGGATGCCCAGGTACTCCGTGAGGGATGCGATCTGACGAATGGACAGGCTTCGCCTGCCGCTGAAGAATTCGGAGACGCGGCTTCTGCCACCGAGCCACTCGGCTAGATCGGATCGCGAGAGCCCTTTCTGTTCCAGCATAAACGCCACGATCTCCCGGGGATCCATGGTATCATCCAGGGGAAACCTGACGTCCTCGTACGCCTGTACCAGAACGGATAGAAACTCCAGCCGTTCGAAAGCTTCCGAACCCGGTTCAGGGTCGGCGTCCAGCAGACTGTCGATTTCGCTCACGGCCGCGTCGTATTCCGCTTCGTTTCGTAAGACGTGAGGTCTCGTGAAGTCCAGCAATCTGGTCATATAAAATGCCTTTGCAGATTGTTCATAAGTCGCCGCTTCGAGTACGTCTGTTGTATTCTTTGTGGGTAAGCACGTGTCGGATGTAAATCCTTCCAAGGTCGTACCTTATATCGACAATCAGCCTGTGTTTGTTGCCTCCAATGTTGAAAATCGTCCGCCATCTTCCGAGGAAACTCGCAGAGGGAAAATCACGTCGAACTTCGTAGGGGCTGAAATAGCTTCTTGATCTTACGATGGCCAGCCAGGCTCTAAGGGGCGGCTGGGAATCCGAATGCTTTCGCCAGAATTCCAGTAGTCTCTTACGGGTTATTACGTGCATAGGGAATTACCTGAATTTGCAAGGCTTGCGTTCCCAATATGGTAACTTTATGATGAAATGTCAAGGGATCATTCCTGATTTTTTCACTTCGATCGCTTGCCGGTCCGCTGGATCAGCAGGCCGACGACAATGAGGACAAGGCCGATCGGGGTGGAGGGTAGAATTTCTTCACCAACCAGGAAGTGGATGAAGAACAGGGAGACGAATGGAGAGATGAAGATCAGGTTGGCGACTCTGGCCGTTGTTTCCGAGAGCCGTAAAGCGATAAGCCAGAAGACGAAGGCGATGCCCATCTCGACCACGCCCACGTACGCGGCGCCCATCAGGCCGTAGAGACTGGAAACGCGGAAATCCGAGAAGAGCAGGCAGAGGATGAAGATAGACGGCATCGCGAACGTGAAGTTCAGGAAAAGGCCCACAACCGCGTCCCGGTTGTCCCGCGCGTTGTAGATCCAGTACAGTGCCCATACAATCGTGCTGGCGAGGGCGAGCGTTACGCCGAGAGGGTCCGATAGGCGGAAGTCCAGCACGTTGCCTCTGGTGGAGATCACCAGCACGCCGGCATAACACACGAACCCGGCAAGGATCTCCTGCAGTCTGATGCGCTGTTTCAATAAAGGAATGGACAGGAGCGAGAGCGTTATCGCCCAGGTGTAGTTCAGGGGCTGGGCTTCCTGAGCGGGAAGAAGATCGTAAGCCTTGAACAGGATCACATAATAGAGGCACGGGTTGAGGAGGCCGAGCAGGAGGGATTTCAGATATTGTTGTTTCGAGTACGACAGAGCGAGACGCAGTTTGCCCTGGATGATGACAGTGAGCGCCAGGGTAGACGTTGACGCCAGGCTCGCGTAGAGAAGAAGCTGCAGGGGGTCCAGGTATCGGAGGGTGATCTTGAAGGCGGAGGCGACGGTGGACCAGAGAAGAACCGTGGCAACGGCGTAGAGGTAGGCTTTATTCTGGTCGCGCATCGAAGGGAAGGAAAAATAGCATTTCCATAGTGCAGTGAAGGGATTGGAGGTTTTCTAATCACCCCCGGACCATTCGGGCGATCGCAGGGGCGTCCCTTGTGGTTGCCCGGATAATGGCGCCGGCAACCGTGAATTGATATTGTCAGGCCCAGCCGCTAACCTGGTTTAGCTGACGGCTTACGACTGATAGCTGATAGCTCTGTCCGAGGGGGGCCGGGGGGAGAGGTCCCGCTTTTGGCTGACAGCTGACGACTCATAGCCGATCGCTGGTTTTTTTATTCCTTTTCGACTTTGTCCAGTTTACGTTCGTAGGAAAGGTCGATTTCAGCACGGATGTTGTCCACGGGTTTCCTGTGGTCTACGCGCCTTACTTCCGGACGTGTAAGGTTCGACCGCACTTTGTGGGAGATGACGATGCCGCGGGTGGCGTCGAAAACCCAGGTGCCTTTTCCTTCTCCGGTCCCGTCGACGACCAGCTGAAGCGAGCCAATATTGACGGGCGCTCTGAATCGGACTTTTCTGTCTTCCTCGAATGTGACGATTTTATTTCCCTTCTTGGTGGCGATATTCTTCACCTTGTATGTGCTCTTGAGCTCCACAATGGCTTCGTCATCGATCATCATAACCGGCGTTTTGAAATTCACTTCGCCGGACCAGGTGTCGCCGGGGCCAACCGGGTTCTCAGGAAGGACCGGTTTGAGTTCGGGTGTCCAGATCTGCCAAATGTCCGTCAGGACGTCGGGTCGGTTGAGGTCTCGCGCGGAATTGTTGCTTGTTTGACGCTGAACCGCGCCGTCTGACGAGAGAAACCATGTGAATTCCCAGTCGTCCAACTGCTCCAGCGTATAGGGAAACTGGTCGTGCGTAAGGCGTTTGTTCTCGAAGAAAAATCCGTTGACGGCCTTGTTCAGGGTTGCGACGAGGCGCGTGGCCTGTGCGTTGGATTCGCCGTCCGTGCCGGCGTGGATGACTTCCCGGCTTCGCCATTCGCCTCTGATCTCGCCCGAGGTAAATCCCCGTTGCGTGCGTCCGGGCACGATCACTTCCGCGCGGTCGCTCTTGAAGGCGAATGAATATTTATGCTTATATTTGATGGTGCGTCCGTCCGGATAGGTGACCTGGAGGGACACTTTCTCCCTGGCATGGATGGAAGCGCCTATCGACAGAACAACGGCGAGACACAGGAACGAGAACGTGCGTGCAGACTTCATGCTGAGTCCTCCCTGGTGAATGATCGGTTTCACTTGAAAAGTAACCCGAGATAGAAAAGCGGGCTGAACAGTTTCTTCTTGGGAACGGCGTTGGCAATCATGCCGGTGATGAGATCGCTGATCTGCTGATTCTGTGCGGCCTTTTGAATCACGAGATTGAGCAGGGGCCGCCACCGGCCCAGGTCCTGAAGGCGCTTGCTGGTTCTGAGTTCGTCGCCGATTGCATCCCAGAGGCGGTCTTCGTAACGTTTCAAAAAGCCTTCGCTGTAGTCATTCGCCGATCTGGCCTCGGCGGCGGTTTCCGCCGCGAAACGTGCGGCGTAGAGGGCATTGCCAATGCCCTCTCCCGTGAAGGGGTCGATCAGCCCGGCGGCGTCACCCAGAAGCATGAATCCGTTGCCATAGCTTTTTCTTCGGATGCTGCCGATGGGCAGATTCCATCCGATGGGTTCTTCCATCGCGCGCGCATTGGCGAACCGCCGGTCGAATGGCGGGCGGCTGATCACCGTATGAAGCGCGTCTTTCAAGTTGACTTTGCGGCGCTTCAGGCTGCTGTGCAGCATGCCGATGCCCACGTTCGCATAGCCGTTCTCAAGGGGGAAGGCCCAGAAATATCCGGGCAGAACTTCGTTGACGAAGTGCAGTTCGATCTGGTCCTTCAGGCCCGCCACGTTCTCGTAATAGCAACGCAGAGCCACAACCCAGTGCCGGCCGTCGTGGCGATATTGCCCGGTTCGGCGTGCGACGATGGAGTTGAAGCCGTCGCAGCCCAGGACCAGGTTGGCGCGGTAGGTCTGCTGTTGTCCGTTGGCGCTGCCCGTTACACCAGTGACGATTCCGTTTTTCCGGACCAGGTCTTTAACCGCAAATCCCTCGATACATGCGTCGACGCTGTTTCGGGCCTCACGGAAGAGGAAGGCGTCAAGAACCGCCCGGCGGATGACGAATCCCTCCATCGGGATATTCCGACCGGTACCGATGTCGTGAAGGGTATGCCGCTCCAGATCGATCCAGGCATCCACGTGATCCGGGCTGCTGAAGACGATTTTGTTGATGAGGGCGCCGGGAAGATCCCGAATCTTGTCGAGCAGGCCGAGTTCAAGCAGTATGGCAACGGCTTTTCCCGACAGGGCGTCGCCACAGATTTTGTCTCTGGGGAATGTGGACTTGTCCAGGAGAAGGGTCTTGAGACCGTGTCGCGACGCGTACAGAGCGGCGGCGGCGCCTGCCGGCCCCGCGCCGACGATAATCACGTCATAGGTGGTTCGTTGAGGGTCCGGCATAAAGTCTCTGAAGCGCAACGGCGGTAGATTCATCAATGCGGTACGTTTTAACATATCCTTATCGGGTGCACACGTCAAGCGAGAAAACCGCACAGCACACAGCAGGAAGGGCCGGGAATTGAGCCGGAGACAAGCCCGAAAATTAAAGCGGCAACGCCACGCCGGCGTCCGGAAACCCGAGACCGTCGCAGCCGCGTTCCTGGGTCTCCACGTCCTTCTCGCCTTCTGGCGCCCCAATCCTTTCTGGGGCGCGGACCTTCTTTATTATTATCCGGATTCTCTGCGGATTGTATTCATCCTGCTTGCGATACTCGTTCTTGTTCCCCGCGTGCGGGCCCGGGTTCACCCCCTTTTTGCCGGCCTTTCCGCTGCACTCCGGGGCAACGGCGTCCGCCCCTGGATTGTTCGTATTCTGCTTATTCTCGTTGCTCTTGCCGGATTCATTGCGCTGCAGTCGGCGCGGCACCTCCTGGGCGACGGGTACCTCTATTTGCGGGAACTGGACGCCGGCATCACACAGCGCGTCGACCGGGCGCCGCTTACCTTCGCTCTGATTCGATTCGTACATGAAGCAGGCGCGTCGCTCTGGCAAACCGCAGAAAACACGTACCGCGTCTACAGCTACGCCTCCGGACTTCTCTTTCTGCTGCTGGCCCTGGCCACGGCCGGCGCCCTCGGAAGGACCGACCGTGAAAAAACCGTGGTGTTCGCCTTCCTGGTCACCGCCGGATACGTGCAACTCTTTTTCGGATACGTGGAGAACTATGCCTTCTATATGCCGGCCACTCTGCTCTACCTGCTGGCGGGTCTTCGGAGTCTGGAAAACCGGGCGCCCCTCTACGTGCCCGCGCTGGTGCTGGGACTGCTCGTTCCGTTTCATTTTCTGTTTGTTCTCTTTGCGCCATCCCTGATCATCCTTGGCTACTACCGGTATCGGCGCCAGGAGACGTCGATGCCTAAATGGAAGAATGTCGCGGACAAACTGGCCGCGTTTTGCACCGCGCCGCTGGCCGCCGTGCTCGTCTTCTGGATCGCCGGTTTCGACTTTGGCGCCTTTCTGGAACGGACAGGCGGAAAACACCACATTCTCCCGCTGTTTTCCGAACCGGGCTTTCATGTGCCCTACCGCATCGTCTCCCTCTCCCATCTGCTCGATTTTGTGAATCTGCAGGTCCTCTCGGCCCCCGCAGCGGTGATGGCGGTGTTTCTCTTTGGCGGAAAAGACTATCGTCACCATCCGTTTCTGCTTTCTGCCGCCGCAGTCCCGCTCTTCTTCACGTTTCTTGCAAACCCTGAAATCGGCGCCTTCAGAGACTGGGACATCCTGGCGCTTCCGGCCCTGCCGCTCACACTCTGGGCCGCCTCGGCGCTGCTGGAACGGCGTCGTCAGGATGAACGGGACCACCGGAGCGTCTCTGTCATTTGCGCGGCTGCCGCCCTGCACACCATGCTGTGGATTGGCCTGAACGCCAACCCCGCTGCCGCGGAAGCGCGTTATGTGCACCTCATGGGCAGGCTGAACGGGCATGCCGCATCCTACGGATGGGAAACACTTGGAACGTATTACCGGCTGCGTGGGAAAACAGTCCCCGCGCTGAACGCCTATAAACGGGCGCTCGATGCGAATCCGCAAAATCCCCGCCACTGGTTGTCTGTCGGCATCATCTATAGCGACCTTGGCCGGCCGGAGCGCGGGATTGACCACCTCAGGAGAGCAACGGAGATCCAGCCCGACCTCGCTGAAGCGCATATCAATCTGGGTGCTGCGTACCTGGGGACGGGTCGGCACGGTGTTGCGATAGACCACCTCAGGAAAGCCACTGAACTTCAGCCGGAAACAGCGCTCACGTATGTCAACCTCGGCGCCGCCTACAACGAGACGGACAGGCACAGCGAAGCGCTGGACGTTCTCAATAAAGCCCTTGAAATACAACCGGAGCACCCGGGCGCGCACGTCAATCTCGGCGCCTCCTACCATGGCCTGGGCCGGTACGAGGAGGCCGTTGAGCACCTGAAGACCGCGCTTGAACTGCAACCCGCCCTGGCCAATGCGCAGACGTACCTGAACATTGGCGGGACCTATCACAGTATGGGCCGGTTTGAAGAGGCGATTCCGTACCTTCAGAAAGCCATACAGATCAATCCCCGGTTCACAAATGCCTATTTCAACCTGGGCCTGGCCTACGGCGCGCTGAATCGCATGGAGGAAGCACGAGCCAACCTTCGAAAGGTGCTGGAACTGAACCCCAACGATCCCCAGGCGCCCGTTATCAGGCAATTGCTAAGAGAGTAAGCTGTCAGCCTTCAGCAATCAGCGGTCAGGAAGGAGCAAAAGGCGAGACCTACCCCCTAGCGCGGCTTCACTGTGTTCAGCCGCAACCAAACAGGTGGCAATTATCGGTCGAGCCCGTTTGAGAGTTCAATCACTCCCCCCTTGAGGGGGAGTCGCAGA
>LXNJ01000383.1_pt1 | contig 31782 bp, 47 predicted proteins | sample 809081 | NCBI WGS metagenome assembly LXNJ01 (sample SAMN04870510, study PRJNA318959) | sponge metagenome | biome: sponge; feature: marine sponge reef; material: water | host: Petrosia ficiformis | place: Greece: Milos, Mediterranean Sea | collected 2013-05-29 | depth 5-7 m | reverse complement strand
ATCGTGCCGATCGCGATGGAGCAGGGCTTGCGGTTCGCGATCCGCGAGGGCGGGCGCACGATCGGCGCCGGCACCGTCGCCTCCATCGTCGAGTAGGATCCGCGCCGCGGCCAGAAGACTGCAAGGACAGCGAAAGCGATGCCGAAGGAAAGAATCCGGATCCGCCTCAAGGCGTACGACTCCCGCGTCCTCGACCAGTCGACTGGCGAGATCGTCAACACGGCAAGGCGCACCGGGGCCCAGATCGCCGGGCCGATCCCGCTGCCGACCGTGAAGAACAAGTACACAGTCTTGCGGTCGGTGCATACCGACAAGCGGTCCCGCGAGCAATTCGAGATCCGCACCCACAAGCGGTTGCTGGACATTCTCGAGCCGACCCAGGACACGGTCGACGCGCTGATGCGTCTCGACCTGCCCGCGGGAGTGGACGTGGAGATCAAGGCCTTTGGCGCCTGAGCGCGGCGAGACGGGCGAACCTGACGCAGGAGAACATGGAGCGATGGCACCCGGAATCCTAGGAAAGAAGATCGGGATGACGCAGATCTTCGACGCCGAAGGGCGTGTCGTGCCGGTCACGGTGCTGCAGGCCGGCCCGTGCGTGGTCGTGCAGCGCAAGAACGTCGACCGCGATGGCTACGAGGCGATCCAGGTCGGCCTGGTCGACTTCATGCGCGAGAAGTTGGTCAAGAAGCCCCAGCGCGGGCATTTCGCCAAGGCCGACGTGGCGCCGATGCGCTTCCTGCGCGAATTCCGCCTAGAAGACGGGGACGACGGCTTCCAGCCGGGTGACCGCATCTTGGCCGAGCACTTCAAGCCGAGCGAGAGGGTCAGCATCACGGGCACGAGCAAGGGCAAGGGCTTCCAAGGTGTCGTCAAGCGGCACGGATTCCGGGGCGGGGGCAAGACGCACGGCTCGATGTTCCATCGGGCGCCCGGGTCCATCGGACAGAGCGCTTGGCCGTCCCGAGTCTTCAAGGGCGTGCGCCTGCCGGGCCGCATGGGCGGGGATCGCGTCACGGTGAGCGGGCTTGAAATCGTCGAGGTCCAGCCTGACGACAACGTCATCTTGGTGCGCGGCGCCGTGCCGGGCGCCAATGGCGGGTACGTGTCGATCCGGAGAGCGAGGTAGACAGCCATGCCGACCGTAGACGTGGTCGATCTGACCAACCAGCGAGTGGACTCCCTCGAACTGTCCGACGCCGTCTTTGCGGCAGCGGCCAACGAGGCCTTGGTGCATCAGGTGATCGTCGCTTACCAAGCCAACCAGCGAGCCGGCACGCACAAGGTCAAGACTCGCGGCGAGGTGGCCGGCTCTGGGCGCAAGCTGTGGCGGCAGAAGGGCACCGGGCGCGCCCGCATCGGCTCGCGGCGCTCTCCGATCTGGAAGGGCGGCGGCACCGTGCACGGGCCGCGGCCGCGCAGCTACCACCAGAAAGTGCCGCGCAAGATGCAGGTCGCCGCGCTGCGCTCCACGCTGTCGGCACGGCTGAGCGAGAGCTCTATCACGGTTGTCCGCGACTTTGAACTCGCGAGCCACAGCACCAAGGAGTTCCGGCTGGTGCTCGAGGCGCTCGGCCTCGGCAGGAACGTGCTGGTGGTGGAAAACCAGCCCAACCGCAACTTGGAATTGTCGAGCCGCAACCTGCCCGAGGTGAAGCTGCTGCCAAGTTCGCAGCTCAATCCTTACGTCGTGCTCAAGCACAGGCGCATCCTGATGTCCGCCAGCGCGGCCCGCGCCTGCAGCGAGGTGCTCGCATGAGTCCGTTTGAAGTCATCATCAGTCCGCTCATCACCGAGAAGGCCGAGATGGGCCGCGTCCAGGCCGAGACGCTGTGCTTCCGGGTGCATCTCAAGGCCACCAAGACCGACGTGAAGAACGCGGTGCGCTCAATCTTCAACGTCGAGGTCGATTCGGTTCGCACGGCGAGGTATGTCGGCAAGATGCGCCGGCAAGGCCGCTACCAAGGGCGGCGCCCGGAATGGAAGAAGGCGTACGTGAAGTTGAAGCCGGGCCAGAAGCCGGTGGAATACACGCAGGTATAGGGGACTGGGACCGATGCCGATCAAGACGTACAGGCCGAGAACGCCCACGCGGCGTTTCCAGACCACCACGACGCGGGAAGAGCTGACCCGCGACCGGCCGGAGAAGTCCCTCACCAAGGGCAAGACCAAGCACGGCGGCCGCAACAATCGCGGGCGCATCTGCATCCGCTTCCGGGGAGGCGGAAACAAGCGCCGCTACCGCGAAATTGACTTCAAGCGCCAGAAGCACGGCATCCCCGCCAAGGTCGCTCAGATCGAGTACGATCCGAACCGTTCTGCGAACATCGCCCTGCTGCACTACGTCGATGGCGAGAAGCGCTATATCCTGCAGCCGGTCGGGCTCAAGACCGGCATGCAGGTCGAATCCGGCGAGGACGCCGACATCTTGGTCGGCAATGCGCTGCCGTTGCGGCGCATCCCGCCCGGCACGTTGGTGCACAACGTCGAACTGCGACCCGGCAAGGGCGGGCAGATGGCTCGCTCCGCGGGGGCCGAAATCCGCTTGATCTCGCGCGAGTCCGGCTACGCCCTGCTGCGGCTGCCGTCCGGAGAGGTGCGCCGGGTGCTGGAGGACTGCATGGCGACCATCGGCAGGGTCGGCAACGTCGATCACGGCAACGTCTCGCTGGGCAAGGCCGGCCGCAAGCGCTGGCTGGGCAGGCGCCCCCACAATCGTGGCGTGACGATGAATCCGGTGGACCATCCACACGGCGGCGGCGAAGGGCGCACCTCCGGAGGCCGCCATCCGGTAACGCCGTGGGGCAAGCCGACGCGCGGCTACAAGACGCGCGGCAATCCGCGCACCGATCGCTACATCGTGTCCCGTCGCGGGAGCAAGAAGAAGGGCTAGGGGGCATCGAGATGGGTCGTTCATTGAAAAAAGGGCCGTTCTATGACGAGCACCTTCACAAGAAGGTCGAGGCTCTGAACAACTCTGGCGAGAAGCGCGTGATCAAGACGTGGTCGCGTCGATCCACCGTGCTGCCGGAGTGGGTCAGCCACACCATCGCCGTGCACAACGGCCGCAAGTTCATTCCCGTGTTCATCACCGAGAACATGGTCGGGCACAAGCTGGGCGAGTTCGCCATGACGCGCACCTTCCGTGGGCATGCCGGCAGCGCGAAGTCTGGGCGGGGAGGGTAGCCGCATGGACGCTGTCGCGAAATGGAACTACGTCCGCATCTCGCCGCAGAAGGCGCGATTGGTGGCCGATCTGGTGCGTGGCCTGGGAGCCGAAGAGGCCGTGGACGTGCTGCACCGCACCAATAAGCGCGCGGCCGGGCAGATCCTGAAGGTGCTGCAGTCGGCCGTGGCCAACGCCGAGGATCTGGGCGGCGAGGTGGAGGACCTGCGGATCAAGTCGATCGTGGTCAACGAGGGGCCGCGCATGAAGCGCATGCGCGCGGCCGCCCGCGGCCGGCCGGCGCCGTACGTGCACAGGCTCGCGCACATCGTGGTGACGGTCACCGATGAGGGCGCCGCCGAGCAAGTGGAGTTCAAGGCAGCCTAGGCTGCGGGAGTTTACCGCGAAGGAGACGTTATGGGTCAAAAGGTACACCCCTACGGATTCCGCCTGGGCTACACCAAGGTCTGGCGGTCGCGTTGGTTTGCCCAGAAGGGCTATGCCGACTTGGTCAACGAGGACATCGAGCTCAAGGCGATGTTGCGCAAGCGCCTCAAGGCCGCCGGCATCAGCTCGATCGAGCTGGATCGTCCGGGCACTCGGCTGCGCATCGCCATCCGAGCTGCGCGTCCGGGCATCATCATCGGCAAGAAGGGCTCCGAGATCGAGAAGCTCAAGGCCGAGCTGCAGCAGCGGACCAAGCGCGACATCTACATCGACATCCAAGAGGTCCACCGTCCCGAGCTTGACGCGCAATTGGTGGCCGAGTCGGTGGCCATGCAGATCGAGAAGCGCGTCAGCTTCCGGCGCGCCATGCGCAAGTCGGTCGAGTTCGCCCAGCGCTTCGGCTGCAAGGGCATCAAGATCTGGGTGGCGGGCAGGCTGAACGGCAAGATGATCGCCCGCAGCGAGTGGCACTTGCACGGCCGGCTCCCGCTGCAGACGCTGCGCGCCGACATTGACTACGGCTTCAGCGAGGCCAATACCACGTACGGCGTGCTGGGCGTGAAGTGTTGGATCTACAAGGGCGAAATCATCGACCCGCGCGGGGCGGCGATCCGCAAGACCGGTCGCGAGGATCCCGAGCCGGCCCGGAGGCGCGAGGCGCGCAGCCAGGCCGAACAGGAGCGCGAGCGCCTGCGGCGTCCGGCGTCCGCTCCGGTGGAGGCGCCGGCAGAGACCGCCCCGCCGGTGGAGGCGCCGGCAGAGACCGCCGCGCCAGTGTCGCCGCCCGCCGAGTCCGCCTTCCAGCCGCCGCTGGCGGGTCCTGGCACGGCTGCCGGCGGAGAGGAGGAATAGCGCCGTGTTGATGCCCAAGAAGACGCGTTATCGCAAGATGCACCGCGGCAATCGCCGCGGCAAGGCGTGGCGCGGTTGCGGCCTGGATTTCGGCGACTACGGGCTCAAGGCGCTCGAGGCGGCTTGGATCACCGACCGCCAGATCGAGGCCGCCCGCATCGCCATCAGCCGCCGCGTAAAGCGCGGCGGCAAGCTGTGGATCCGGATTTTTCCGGACAAGTCGATCACCAAGAAGCCTGCCGAGACCCGCATGGGCAAGGGCAAGGGCGCGCCCGAGCAATGGGTCGCGGTGGTCAAGCCTGGGCGCATGATGTTCGAGATCGAAGGCGTCGATGAGAGCGTGGCGCGCCGCGCCATGGATCTGGCCGCGCAAAAGCTGCCGATCCCGGTCAAGTTCGTCAGCCGGTTCAGCGGAGAGTTGCTATGAAGGCTAGCGAGTATCGCGACCTCACCCTCGCCGAACTCCAGCAGAGGGAGGCGGAAGCGCGCGAGCAGATGTTCAGGCTGCGCTTCCAGATTTCGATGGGCCAGGCCGAGGGCGTGCGCAAGTACCGTGCCACCCGCAAGGATCTCGCGCGCATCCTGACCGTGGCTGGCGAGAAGCGCCGGGCGGCCACGGCGGAGGAGGGTACCGATGCCTGAGCAGGGCCACAAGAACCGCAAGGTCGGCGTGGTGGTTTCGACCAAGTCGGAGAAGACCATCGTCGTGGAGGTCAGCCGGCGAGTGCAGCACCCGCTCTACCGGCGCTACATCACGCGCAAGAAAAAGTTCATGGCGCACGACGAGGAGGGCACCGCCAAGATGGGCGATCGCGTGCGCATCGTCGAGTGCCGCCCGCTGTCGAAGCGCAAGCGCTGGCGGCTCGAGGAGGTCGTCCTCAAGTCGAGCCAGGTTGAGATCAAGGTTCGCCGCAAGCGGCGGGAAGCGGCGGTCAGCTAGGCCGGCGCCGAGGGGAGGCAGACAACATGATTGGCATGCAGACTAGGCTGGCGGTGGCCGACAATTCCGGCGCCCGGCGCTTGATGTGCATCCTGCCCCGCGGCGGCTCCACCGGCCGCAAGGCGGGGCTGGGCGATGTTGTGATGGCCTCCGTCAAGGAGGCCGTGCCGGACTCGAACGTCAAGAAGGGTTCGGTCGTGCGCGCGGTCGTGGTGCGCATGCGCAAGGAGACGCGCCGCAAGGACGGCACCTACATTCGCTTTGACGAGAACGCGGCGGTGCTGGTCAACGAGGTGGGCGAGCCATTGGGCACGCGCGTCTTCGGGCCGGTGGCGCGCGAACTGCGCGACAAGCGCTTCATGAAGATCGTTTCGCTCGCGCCGGAGGTGCTCTGATGCCGAAAATGCGACGGCACCGCAAGCCGTTGGTGATGCACAAGACCAAGGTCAAGAAGAACGACACGGTCGAAGTGCTGACCGGCCGCAGCAAGGGCCTGCGCGGCCGCGTGCTGGAGGTGGACCGCAAGCGCGGCCAGTTGTTGGTGGAGGGGGCCAACATGGTCAAGAAGCATGTTCGCCCGAATCCGCAGAAACAGGTCAAGGGCGGCATTGCGGATCGCGAATCGATGCTGGACCTGTCGAACGTGAGAGTGGTGGGTGAGTGATGGCGGCCCTGCGATTGAAAGAGAAGTACTCCGAGTCGGTCGTGCCGGCGCTCCGCGAGGAGTTCGGCTACGGCTCCCCGATGGCGGTCCCCAGGCTGGTCGCCATCAAGCTCAATGTCGGCATCGGCAAGATCATCTTGCAAAAGCAGGACGGGGGCCAGAAGAAGAAGGCCGCCAAGGCGGATGCCGAGAGCGGCCGCCGGGTTCCGGTCAACCAGCGCGTGGTGGAAAGCACCGTACGGGAGCTGGCAGCGATCTCGGGCCAAAAGCCGGTCGTGACGCTGGCAAAGCGCCCCATTGCGGGCTTCAACCTGCGCGCGGGCGTGCCGGTCGGCTGCACCGTGACCCTGCGCGGGACGCGCATGTGGGAGTTCTTGGATCGCTTGATCGCTGTTGCGCTGCCGCGCGTGCGCGACTTCCAGGGCGTTTCACCGAAGCTCGACGGGCGCGGCAACTACACCCTAGGGATCCAGGAGCACACGATCTTCCCGGAGATCGACTACACCAAGGTCGAAGTGATGAAGGGCATGAACGTAACCATGATTACGACTGCCCGCACCGACCGCGAGGGCCACACGCTGCTCAGGCTGCTGGGCATGCCGTTCCGTGCTGCCTAGGCGCTGAGGACTGCGAGGAGAATCATGGCGACAAAAGCCAAGAAGGCGCGCGAGCGCAAGAAGCTGCCCTTTAAGGTGCGCTACCGCAACCGCTGCCGGCGCTGCGGCCGGCCGCGCGGCTACATGCGCAAGTTCGAGCTGTGCCGCATCTGTTTCCGCAACTTGGCGCTGAGCGGCGAACTGCCGGGCGTGGTCAAGAGCAGCTGGTAGGAGGGGGAGATGCACAGCGATCCGATCGCCGACATGCTCACGCGCATACGCAACGGCATGGCGGCCAAGCACCACAAGGTCGAGATCCCGGGCTCGAAGGTCAAGATCGAGCTCGCCCGGATCCTCAAGGAAGAGGGCTATGTCGCCAACTACCGCGTGGCCACGGAGCAGAACAAGAAGACGCTCAAGGTCTACCTCAAGTACCGCCCGGATGACCGGTCGGTGATCACGCGCCTGACGCGCGTGTCCAAGCCTAGCCGCCGGGTGTACGTCGATTCCCAGCACATCCCGCGGGTGATCGGAGGCATGGGCGTCAGCGTGCTAACCACGTCCAAGGGCGTGATGACAGGCAAGAAGGCCAAGGGCTTGGGCATCGGCGGCGAGGTGCTGTGCACGGTCTACTGAGCAGTTTGCCGGGTGCAGGAGAGAAACAATGTCGAGAATTGGTAAGTTGCCGATTGAGGTGCCGGATGGCGTCAAGATCGGAATCGAGCCGGGGCGCTTGAGCGTGGCAGGCCCAAAGGGCGAGCTCAGCGTTCCCGTCCCCGAGGGCGTGGCCGCGGAACTCGACGAGCGCACGCTGCGGATTACCTGCGCGGACACATCGAACACGGCCATGCAGGGGCTGACCCGCTCGTTGGCGAACAACTGCGTCACCGGCGTGACGCAGGGGTTCAAGAAGCGGCTCGAGATTGTCGGCGTCGGTTATCGGGCGCAGAAGACGGGCCGTGTGCTGACCTTGCAACTCGGCTACTCGCACCCGATCGAGGTGCTGCTGCCGGACGGCGTGGAAGCCTCGATCGAGGGCAGTACGAAGATCGAGCTGTCAGGGGTCGACAAGCAGGTAGTGGGCCAGGTTGCGGCCTCGATCCGCTCGCTGCGCAAACCCGACCCGTACAAGCAGAAAGGCGTGCGGTACGAGGGCGAGCGCCTGCGCAGCAAGGAAGGCAAGAGCGGCGCCGCATAGGCGTCGGATCGACGGAGCGAAGCAGAGATGGTTTCCCAGGTTAACCGGAACGCTCGGCGGCGGCGGGTGCATGCCCGCATCCGCAAGCGGTTGCGCGGCACCGCTGCGCGCCCGCGGCTGGCCGTGTTCCGCTCGTTGCGGCACATCTACGCGCAGGTCATCGACGACGATGCCCAGCACACCTTGGCGACTGCGTCCACGGTGGGCGCCGCATTCGGCGGCTACGGCGGCAATGTGGCTGCTGCCGCCAAGGTCGGCGAGATGATCGCGGAGCGCGCGCGGGAGTCGGGGATCGAGCAGCTGGTGTTCGACCGCGGCGGACACAATTTCAAGGGCCGCGTGCGGGCGGTCGCCGAGGCCGTCCAGAAGGCCGGCCTGCTGCCGCCCACGCGGGAGCGCCGGGAGCGCGACGAGCCCGCCGCGGCGGCCAAGGGCGGCAAGTCCGGCAAGGGCCGCAAGGCCAAGTAGGCCGAGCCGGGAGAGATAGGGACCGATGGAAGCAAAACACAGCATCGAGCACGCCGAGCTTCAGCTCACCGACGAGGTGGTGGAGATCAACCGCGTGACCAAGGTCGTCAAAGGTGGCAAGAACCTGAGTTTCTCCGCCCTAGTGGTGGTCGGCGACCCCGAAAAGCATGTCGTGGGGTTTGCCAAGGGCAAGGCCAAAGAGGTGCCCTCGGCGATCCGCAAGGCGATCGAGAAAGCGAAGAAGAACCTGATCCAGGTGAACGTGCTCGGCCCGACGATTCCGCACGAGGTGTTGGGGGTGTACGGAGCGGGCCGAGTTCTGCTCAAGCCCGCGCGCGAGGGCAAGGGCAAGATCGCCGGCGGTGCCGTGCGCAAGGTGGTCGAGGCCGCGGGCATCCAGAATGTGCTGACCAAGTGCATCGGCTCGCGCAACCCGCACAACGTGATCAAGGCGACCTTTAACGGATTGCAGCAGCTGCGCCACCACGAAGAGATCGCGCGGCTGCGCGGCAAGGACGTCAGCGAGATCCGGGGCGGTGCGTAGTGGCTGAGATGATCAAGATCCGGCTGAAGCGGAGCACGATCGGCGCTCCCTCCAAGCTCAAGCAGGTGGTGCGCGGCCTCGGGCTGCGCAAGATCGGCCAGGTGGTGGAGCGGCCCGAGGGTCCGGCCATTCGTGGCATGGTGGCCAAGGTCCAGCACTTGGTGGAAGTCGTCGACTAGGCGGACACAGCGATGAAACTCAGCGATTTGCATCCAGCTCCGGGAGCGCGTCGGCCGCGCAAGCGTCGCGGCCGCGGCCCTGGCTCGGGCTTGGGCGTGACAGCGGGGCGCGGCGAGAAAGGCCAGCGCTCGCGCTCGGGCTACAGCGGCAAGCGCGGCTTCGAAGGCGGCCAGATGCCGCTGGTGCGGCGCGTGCCCAAGCGCGGCTTCAAGAACCCCAACCGCAAGGAGTACGCCGTGCTGAACGTGGCGCGTTTCGAGGAACTGGCCGGGGACGAATTCACGCCCGACGGCTTGCTCGCCGCGGGCACGGTCAGCAGGCTGCGCGATGGCCTGAAAATCTTGGGCAACGGCGAGATCACGCGGCCGATCACGGTGACGGCGCACAAGTTCTCGGCCGTGGCGCGGGAGAAAATCGAGAAGGCGGGTGGCACGGCCATGGTGGTCGGCGCCGAGGCGGAAGCGAAATCATGAAATGGCTCGAAGCCTGCGTGAACGTGTTCCGCGTCCCGGACCTGCGCAACCGGCTCCTGTTCACGCTGTCGATGCTGGCGGTCTACCGCGTGGGCGGGCACATTCCCACGCCGGGGGTGAACACCGAGGAGCTGCAGCGCATCTTCGAAGCGGCGCGCGGCACGGCCTTGGGCTTCCTAGACTTGTTCTCTGGCGGCCAGCTCAGCCAGCTGACGATCTTCGCCTTGGGGATCATGCCGTACATCACGGCTTCGATCATCTTGCAGCTGCTCACCGTGGCGGTGCCCACGCTGGAGCGGTTGCAGAAGGAGGGCGAGCTGGGCCGACGCAAGATCACCCAGTGGACGCGCTACCTGACGATCGGCATCAGCATCGTCCAGTCCTTCGCCTACGCACAGCTCGTGGTCCAGCAGGGGCTGGCCTACAACCCCGGCTGGGGCTTCCGCCTGATGACGATCCTGACCCTGACCACGGGCACGGCGTTCATCATGTGGCTGGGCGAGCAGATCACCGAGCGGGGCATTGGCAACGGCATGTCGCTGATCATCTTCGCGGGCATCGTGGTCGGCCTGCCCGGAGCGACGCAGAACATTTACGAGAACGTTTTCGTGACGGGCCAGTGGAACGTGCTGGCGGCGGTGGTGATCGTGGTCGCGATGGTACTCGTGGTCGGCTTCATCGTCTTCGTGGAACGCGGCGAGCGCAGGATCCCGGTGCAATACGCGCGGCGCGTGGTGGGGCGGCGCATGATGGGCGGGCAGTCCACGCACCTGCCGCTGAAGGTCAATGCCGGAGGCGTGATCCCGGTCATTTTTGCCTCGTCGATCCTGTCGCTGCCGCAGACCCTGACGCTGATGTTCAGCGACAGCCCGTTCCTGTCGCGGTTGCTGGAATCGGTGCGCCCTGGCGAGCCGCTGTACGAGCTGATCTACGTGGTGGGCATCGTCTTCTTCTGCTTCTTCTACGTCTCGATCATCTTCAACCCCAACGAAGTGGCCGACAACATGCGCAAGTACGGCGGGTTCATCCCGGGCATCCGCTCGGGCAAGCCAAGCGCCGAGCACATCAACGATATCCTGACCAAGCTGACCTTGGTGGGCGGCCTGTACCTGGCCACAATCTCGCTGATACCGGATTTGATGCTGCACGGGGCAAAGATCCACCATCTGCCCGTGATCGGCAACTGGGCGGACGCCAACATGCCGCGCTGGCTGCTGGAAGGGCTGAACGTGAACTTCTACTTCGGCGGCACCTCGTTGCTGATCGTGGTCGGCGTGGCGATGGATACGGTCAATCAGATCGAGTCGCAACTGCTGATGCGCCACTACGAGGGCTTCACGCCGCGCGCGGGCAGGATCAGGGGGCGCCATTCGCTCGCCTAGCGGGCGGCGCGCCCGGCGGGCGCGCGGCGGAAACTTGGCCATGATCGTGCGCAAGAGTCCAATGGAGATCGAGCGGATGCAAGCCAGCGGGCAACTCGTCGCCCGCGTCCTGGCCGCCCTGCGCGCCATGGTGCGCCCGGGCGTGACCACCATGGACTTGGAGGACGTCGCCGTGTCGATGATCGGCGCGGCCGGCGCGACCGCGGCCTTCAAGGGCTACTACGTGCCCGCCGCGCGCAAGAAGTTCCCGGCGGCCCTCTGCACATCGGTGAACGACGAGGTCGTGCACGGCATCCCGTCGCGCAAGCGAGTGCTGCGGGAGGGCGACATCGTCAAGGTCGACTGCGGGGTGCTGCTGGACGGCTACTACGGCGACTCGGCCACGACCATCCCGGTCGGCTCGGTGTCGCGCGAGACGGAGCTGCTGCTGCAGGTCACCTGCGAGGCCTTGGACTTGGCAGTCCAGCAAATGGTCGACGGGCGTCGCTTGTTCGATCTCAGCCGGGCCGTGCAGGGGCACGTCGAGAGCGCGGGCTTCTCGATCGTGAAAGAGTTTGTAGGCCACGGCATCGGTCGCCAGTTGCACGAAGATCCGCAGGTGCCCAACCACGTGGACCCGAAGGTGCCGAACCCGCGCTTGCGGGAGGGCATGGTGCTGGCGATCGAGCCAATGGTCGCGGCCGGCGACGCCCGCACGCGCATCTTGCGGGATCGCTTCACCGCGGTGACCCGGGACGGTTCGAACGCCGCTCATTTCGAACACTGCGTGGCCGTCACAGCGAACGGCCCGCGACTGCTGACGACGGTTTGAAGGATGGAACGCGGGCTAACATGGGCGCGGAGCGCGGAGCGGAGGGGAGCGTCGGCGAGGCCGCCGAGGCGTCGGGCACGGTGCTGGAAGAGCTGCCGAGCCTGCTGTTCCGCGTACGGCTCGACAGCGGCCACGTCGTGGCCGCGACGGCGACCGGGCGGCACCGGATGGACTTCCTCCGGCTGTTGCCGGGCGATCGAGTGCGGCTGCGCCTGTCGCCGCGGGATTCGACTAGGGCGAGGATTGTAGGACGGTTGGAGCAATGAAGGTACGAGCATCGGTGAAGAAGCTTTGCAAGGATTGCAAGATCATCCGGCGCAAGGGCATCCTGCGGGTGATCTGCATCAACCCAAGGCACAAGCAGCGCCAGGGTTGAGCTGGCGAGGAGAGCGAAAATGGCGAGACTGGAAGGCGTCGACATTCCCGACAACAAACGGGCGGAAGTGTCGCTGACATACCTGTACGGCATCGGGTTCACGCGGGCGCGCTCGCTGCTGCACCGTGCCGGCATCGATTTTGGCAAGCGCATGGGGGACTTGGATGATCGCGAGATCACCGCCCTGCGCCAGCTGCTGGAAGAGGAGCAGGCGGTGGAGGGCGATCTGCGCAAGGAAGTGCAGCTCAACATCCGGCGTTTGATGGAGATCGGCTGCTACCGCGGCCTGCGCCACAGGCGCGGCCTGCCGGTCAGGGGCCAGCGGACGCACACCAACGCGCGCAGCCGCAAGGGCGCGCGCCGCGGCCAGATCGCGAACAAGAAGAAGGCGACCAAGTAGGCGCTAGGAGAGTGGACTGATGGCAAATCCGAAGGGCAAGGGCAAGAAGCGCTTCAAGAGCCGCCAGAAGAAGAACGTGCCGGTTGCAATCGTGCACGTGCAGGCAACGTTCAACAACACGATCGTAACCTTCACCGATCTGGAGGGGCGCACGATCTCGTGGTCGAGCGCCGGCTCGCTGGGCTTTCGCGGCTCCCAGAAGGGCACGCCGTTCGCGGCGCAGCAGGCCAGCCTTACGGCCGCCAATGCGGCCAAGGAGCATGGCGTGGGGCGCGTAGCGGTGCGCGTGAAGGGACCCGGCGGCGGGCGCGAATCGGCCATCCGCGCACTTGCGAGCGCGGGCATCCAGGTCACGCATATCAAGGACGTGACACCGATCCCGCACAACGGCTGCCGTCCGCCGAAGAAGCGCCGAGTCTGAGTGCAGGGAGAATCGCATGGCAAGAAATCGAGGACCGGTCGTGCGCCGTTCGCGGCGCTTGGGCATGGCATTGGATCCGAAGTCGGAACGCCTGCTCGACAAGCGCCCGTATGCGCCGGGTCAACACGGCAAGACGCAGCGGCCGCGCAAGATGCTGGGCTACGCCCTGCAGATGCAAGAGAAACAGCGGGCGCGATTCATGTATGATGTATTAGAGCGCCAGTTCCGCAAGTACTACGAACGTGCCGCCCGGCAGCCGGGCGTCGTGGGCGACAACCTGCTGGCGATGCTGGAGCGGCGCTTGGACAACGTGGTCTTCCGCTTGGGCTTTGCCGTTTCGCGGCGCCAGGCTCGGCAGATCGTCAACCACGGTCACGTGCAGGTCAATGGCGGCAAGGTTGACATCCCCTCGTATCAGGTGGCGGATGGCGATGTTGTCGAGATTCGCGAGCGGAGCCGCGAGCACGGCGGCATCCGGCTAGCCTTGGATGCGCCGGTGTCGGCGTCGCCGCCGGCTTGGCTGGAGCGGGGGTCGGAAGACTTCCGCGGGCGAGTGCTTAGCGCGCCGTCCAAAGAGGACCTCGAGAACACACAGATCAACGCGCAATTGATCGTTGAGTTGTACTCGCGGTAGGCCTGGGCAAGCTAGGTCACCAGCGCAGGGCAAGGGAGAGGCAGACATCACATGTTGTGGAAAGGATTCCAGAAGCCGAAGCGCCTAGCGGTCAACTCGGATTCCCTCAGCGAGAAATACGGCAGCTTCAGCGCCCAGCCGTTCGAGCGGGGTTTCGGCACGACCATAGGCAATTCGCTACGGCGGGCGCTGCTGAGTTCGATTGAGGGCGCGGCGATCACCGCGGTCCGCATCGAGGGCGTGTCCCACGAGTTCAGCTCGATACCTGGCGTTGTCGAGGATGCGTCGGACATCATCCTGAATTTGAAGCAGATCCCTCTGCAGCTGCACGGCGAGGGAGCGCGCACGTTCCGGCTGCGCGTCACCGAGCCGGGCGACGTGACCAGCGGCGCGATCGAGGCCGACTCGGGCGTGGTGATCCTTGATCCGAACGTGCATATCGCCACGATCAATGACGAGGCCGTGCTGGACATCGAGATGCGCGTGCGGATGGGGCGTGGATATGTCTCGGCCGAAAAGAACTACGAAGAGGATCTGGCGGTGGACTTCATTCCGATCGATTCCGTGCATTCGCCGGTACATCGGGTCAAGTACGGGGTCGAGCAGGCGCGCCTAGGCCAGACCACCGACTTCGAGAAGTTGAACCTCGAGCTGTGGACCAACGGCGCGGTGACGCCGCAAGACGCCATCGGGCTGGCTGCGAAGTTGCTGAAGGATCACATGCAGATCTTCATCAACTTCGAGGAAGACGGCGTGGTGGAAGACGTGCTGCCGGAGGTCGAGGGCGATCTCACGGCGGAGCACTTCAACAAGTCGATCGAGGATCTCGAGCTGTCGGTGCGTTCGTTCAACTGCTTGAAGAACGCCAACATCCAGACGATCGGGGATTTGGTGGTGCGCACGGAGAACGACATGATGCGGGTCAAGAATTTCGGCCGCAAGTCGTTGTTGGAGATCAGCGACATCTTGCAGTCGATGGGTCTGGAGTTCGGCATGCTGCAGGACGAGCGCGGGCGGCTGGTTCCGCGCCAGTCCAGCGACGGATAAAGAGCGGGGAGCGAGGGCGATGAGGCACAGGAAGGGCGGCTTCAAGCTGCAGCGTGACCCGTCCGCGCGACGGGCGTTGCTGCGCAGCTTGACCACGAGCGTGATCCTGCACGAACGGATCGAAACGACGGTAACGAAGGCGAAGGCGGTGCGGCCCAGAGTGGAGCGGGTGATCACCTTGGCGAAGCGTGACACCTTGCACGCCCGTCGACAGGCGGCCGCATACCTGTTCGAGCCCAGGGCAGTGAAGAAGCTGTTCGACACGATTGGCCCGCGCTTTGCGGATCGCCAGGGCGGCTATACGCGCATCATGCGTCTGGGGACGCGTCCGGGTGACGGGGCCGAGACCGCCATTCTTGAACTTCTCGGGGCCCAGTTGGAGAAGAAAGCCGAGACCAAGCAGCAGCGGCGCGAGTCGCGCATGAGCCAGGAATCGGACGCCGCGGCCGATCCCGCCACAGAGCCGCTCGCGGCAGATGACGCCGAGGGTGAAGACCCCGAGGCGTCCGAAACCAAAGAGAAGCCTTAGTTGTGACGCCGCTGGCGGTGTTCGAGGCCTTTCCGCTCCGGCTGTCCAACGCGGGCATTGCGCCTGTCGCGCTCGCTTGCCTGCTGGCGGCTGCCGCCTGTCAAGAGCCTGGCGGGGAGGATCTCGCGGCCGAGGTCAACGGCGAGCGGATCACCTACGCCGATCTGGACCGCTATGGTTGGTCCAAGCTGCCGGACGCCCAAGAGCCGGAACCAGCTCCGGACCCCAGCCAGGAAATGTCGCGGCGATTCGGCTTGCTGCGCGAGTTGATCGACCAGCGGATGCTACTGCAACGGGCGGCGGCCATGGGCCTGATAGCGACCGACGCCGAAGTGGACGCGGCCGCCGAGCGCCACGTGGTCGAATATGGCACGCAGGAGGCCTTGGAGGGGTTTCTCCGCAGCAGGGGACTGTCGCTGGACGAGTTTCGGGCGGAATTGCGGCGCAGGTTGACCGTAGAACGGCTGGTCCAAACTGAGATCTCGTCTCGCGTCGAGCTCAGCGCGAGCGAGATGCGAGAGTACTACGACAGCCACGAGAGCGCCTTCTCGGTGTACGAGGAGCAGATGCACCTGGCCCAGATCCTCGTCTCGGTCACAGAGGCGTCGCCTATCCCGAACCTGCGCAACGATGACGCCGCGGGCCGCGACGAGGCGCTCGAAAAGATCCAGTGGATTCGCGACGAGCTCGCGGGCGGGGCCGAATTTGAAAAGCTGGCCCGCGAATATTCGGAGGATCCGATCTACGCTGCTACAGGCGGTGACATGGGGTTTATTCCGCAGTCGGCCTTGGAGTCGACCGACATCCGCCTGAGGCGTGCGATGGTCGCGCTGAAGCCGGGTGAGTATTCCAAGGTGGTGGAGACGGATGGCGAGTTCCGCATCCTGCATCTGATTTCGATCGAGCCGGCCGGGCAGCGCCCGTTCGAAGATCAAGACGTGCAACGCTCGATCGAAGCCGTGTTGATGAATCGCAAGGAGCAGTTGCTGCGGGCGGCCTTCTACGAGGTCGAGCGCAACCGGGCGCGGATTCGCAACAATCTCGCCGAGCGGGTGATGGCCGACTACGGCGTTGCGAACTGAGTTCCCGCCATGGTCGCGGGGGCGTGATATACTCCCATCTCCGGTGCATGTCGCAGACGGCATTCTTCCAGTGACCGGCTGCGTCGCCGCGCACGTGGCGAGTTGCGCATGGTTGGGGTTCAGCTGCCGCAAGGTCGAGGTTCCGGAAGCTTCCAAGATGGGGCTGGGCGCCGCCGCGACGTTCGTTGTGTCAACGATTCAGTTCCCGATTCTGGGCGTTCCGATGCACCTGGGCCTGTACGGGCTGCTGGGCATCGTGCTGCAGCGTCGGGCGTTCCCGGTGCTCTATGCCAGCCTGTTGTTCCAAGCCCTGTTGTTACAGCACGGCGGACTGTTGTCGCTGGGTGTAAACGCGCTGAACATGGGCTCCGGAGCCCTGGTCGGCTGGGGGGTGTGGCGGCTCTCGCCGGTGCCCCCGCCGGTGCGCTCGGCGGCGGCGGGCTTTCTCGGAGCAATGGTCCCTGTGCTGCTGCTGGCGTGGGAATTCGAGCTGGCGGATTACGGGCGCGGATTTTTTGCCGTGGCCGGAGTCCTAGCCGGCGTGGCTGTGTTGGAAGCGGCCGTGACACCGCTGGCCGTAGGGTTCTTCGAGCGCGTGAAGCCCGAGATTCTGCTGCCGCAACAGCGATGAGCGGTCTGTTTCCGCTGATGGCGGCGCTGTGCCTGTTGCTGCCCGCTGGGTTGCGCGCCCATGGCTTGACGGCCGAACTAGTGCCCTCCGAGCAGGCGGTGATCGTGAAATGCGCCTATACCAACGGCGATCCTGCCGAAGCCGAGGTGTTGGTCCGCTCCCCATCTGATGCCACGCGCTATTTCGCGATCATCCGGACCGATCCGTCAGGAGTGGCGCGCTTCGAGCCGGACGAGGCCGGGCAGTGGAGCTTGACCGTGGACGACGGCTTGGGCCATCGCGCCAGCCTGCGATTCAGCGTGGATCGCGAGGGGGGCGTGCGACCCGTCGATGGGAGAGCCTCCGGTCTGGGACGCTACTTGGCGCTGGCGCTGGCCTGCACCGGGCTGTTGGTTTGGTGGCGCCTGCTCAAGCGCAGGGCGAGCACATGAGGCCGTCCGACGCCGCCACTGCGGCCCCCGCCTCTCCCCTGACGGGCGCGGACCCCCTCGTCAAGCTATGCGCGGCGCTGTGCGCGGTGCTAGTGATCTCGACGTTCCCGCCTGGTGCCGACTGGCGTTGCACCGCGGCCATCGGAATTCTGGCCCTGTTGTGGCTGGCAGCGCGCGTGCCGGCGCTGTATGTGGTCCGTCGGCTGCTGGCGGCAACGCCGTTCATTGCGATGGCAGCGGCGCTGCCTGTCGCTGCCAGCGTGCCTGAGGGCGGTGCGCTGGCCTTCGCGGTGGCGTGGAAGGCCTGCTCGGCCATTCTGCTGCTCTCCATCCTTGCAGCGACCACGCCCGTCGAAGACATTGTCGACTCCCTGCGGCGCTTGGGCGTGCCAAGGGGCTTTGCTTTGACGACGGTGCTGATGCACCGCTATTTGTTCGTGCTGCTCGACGAGTGGCGAGGCATCGCACGAGCGCGGGAGTGTCGGACTGGGGGCACGGTTAGAGTCGGCCGCACGCGCATTTGGGCCAACCAAGCCGCGATGGTGTTCGTGCGGGGCTGGGACCGGGCCGAGCGGGTGGCCCAAGCGCTGTTGACACGAGGCTTCCAAGGGGACTTCCCGCGCCTGAGACGGTCGCGGCCGCCCCTGTCTCAGCTGGCCTGCGGAGTCGCTCTGCCGCTCGCCATCGCGCTGCTACGGATAGCTTAGGTCCAAGCGGCGCGCCCAGATGTTGCGGTAGCGTACGGGGTTGCCGTGGGCTTGCAGCAGCAGGCCCAGCTCCGGTTCGTGAGGAGCGTACTGGCTGGGGGCGCGGTGTCGCATGGGCCCCATCATTTCCTTGCGGTGGTGCAGCAGCACGCCGTTGTGGAACACGGTGACGTAGGCGGGCTTTTCGAGCTTGTCGCCAGCGAAGCGGGGGGCCTCGAAGACAATATCGTATGTCTGCCACTCTCCGGGCTTGCGGGAGGCGTTGACCAGTGGCGGATATTGCCCGTAGATGGCTCCCGCTTGTCCGTCGGCATAGCTGATGTTGTCGTAGGAGTCCAAGACTTGGATCTCGTACAGTCCCATGATCAAGACGCCGCTGTTGCCGCGCTGTTGACTGTTGCCGCGCGGCTCGGCTGGAGCGGCCCACTCGATATGCAGCTGCACGTCGCCGAACTGCTGCTTGGTGACGTGGCTGCCGGTGCCGGGCACGACCTCCATATATCCGTTCTCGACCTTCCAAGTCGGCGCCGAAGTCTCGCCGCGCTTGCGCTCGAGCCAGTTCGACAAGTCTCGGCCATCGAAGAGCACGATCGCGTCCGATGGCAGCAGGCCCGGCTCGGACTGCGTGCTGGCCGTGCCGGGCTCGACCAAGCGAGGCCTTGGCCTGGCGTCGTCATGCACGCGCCAGCGATCACCGGGCAGGAACGGCGTGTCGGTGTAGCCGGTCGGGGCCGGACGACCGTCGTTCTCGGCCGCTGTGGCCACGGCCAGCATGCTGAACAGTGCTATGGCGATGCTTCTCTTCATGGGAGCCTCCCGGAGACTACAGTATTCCACAAGACCGGGCCGAAGCAGTCTTGTCCAATGAGAGATGAGCATGAACAGCTGGCTCGAGGGGGTGTGCGAACCATGGGAGGATGGTTTTGCAGTTCGAGCTGGAATCTCTCAAGAGCCTGGAACAAGTCGCGCGGTTCTTGGCCGGCAGCGCCGAGGCGGAAGTCGCTTTTCCGGACCGCAAGGCGCTCTACGAGCACATTGAGCAGACCCTGCGGCGGTTCAGCTACGAGGCCCGGAGCAAGCCCGAGCGAGGCCTGCTGAGGCGCTACCGCTACCAAAACATGCACACGCCCTACGAGAAGTTCAAGTCGCTGCCGGGGGCGGCGGAGCTGCTGCGGCCCGGGCTGAGCTTGGAGCAACTCGACGCACAGGCGTATGCGCACAGCGACAACGAAGCGGTGGCGCAGCTGTACGCGGCGCTGGAGGCCCTGTGGCTGGAGCTGCCGTACGAGCAGACGGCAGTGGCCTAAGGCCGGACGTTCATCTCACATTGGAAAGCCCAGACGCTTGCGGCCGGCTGGAACGGAGCCGGCAAGCCCGCCCCGAGAGCCCAGAAAATGCGAATCGCCACCGGGGGCCGGCGCCGTCCAAGCGGAGGTCCTCAGCGATTTCCCCTCCGCCATAATCTGCGGGTTCCCATACCCCCCGGCTCAGAGCAGTTCATGCTCATCTTCCTATTGGAAAGGACTAAGCCATTCCCGGTCTGATAGACTGCCTGAGTCTTATGCAACCGCCACGCGCTGAGGACAGCTTGGTGACCGTGTTCTCTTCAAGGAGCCATTTGGCCAATGTCGAGGCAGAAGTCATTCAATCGCTGCTTGAGTCAGCCGGTATCGGGTGCTGGCTGGCACGAGAGAACGTAATCCAGCAGCCGGTAGGCAACGTATTGGTGAAAGTGCTGGAGTCCAACGCCGAAGATGCCAAGGCCCTGCTGCGCGACGCCGTGGCAGAGTCGGAGGCCGAAGAGCGATGAGCCGGACCGCGCAATGGCTGGCTTGGGTGCTCGCGCTGGCAGCGTTGGCGCTGGCAGTGGCTTTGAGCCGACCAGGCCGTGAGTCCCCGCCACGGCTGGTAGTGCTGCTTACGATCGACCAGCTGCGCGCCGACTACATCACTCGATTCGAGGCGCACTACAGCGGGGGACTGCGCTGGCTGCTGGAGCGCGGGGCCTACTTCACGGACTCCTCGTATCGCCATTCCGGCACGGTAACCGGTGCTGGGCACGCGACGGTCGCGACGGGCATGCACCCGTCCACCCACGGAATCGTGGGTAACTCTTGGCGGGAAGCGGGCAAGGGCGCGGTCTATTGCGTGAGTGATGACCGGCATGCCGCGGTGGGCGGCCCTGGCGATGGTGTCTCGCCGCACGCGCTATTGGCGGACACGCTGGGAGACAGGCTCAAGGCTAGCAGCCCAGAATCCGTAGTCTACTCGCTCTCGACCAAGGATCGCTCGGCCGTGCTGCTGGGAGGGCGGCGCGCCGATGGCGCGTTCTGGTATAGCCCTGACTGCGGCTGCCTCGTTTCGTCGACGTACTATGGCGGCGCGCTGCCTGCCTGGTTGCGGGAATTCAACGACGCTGGACCGGCCTCGTCTTATGCGGGGCGTGGCTGGACCAGGCTCGAGGACAACATCGGCCTTTACGAACGGCTGGCGCGCGCGGACTCCTTTCCGACCGAAGGTGGAGGCACAGACAGCGTGTTTCCGCACAGCCTCGGCGAGACGGGCTTTGAATCGGCGCTGATCAGGACCCCGTTTTCGGACGAAATCGTGCTGGACGCGGCGCTGGCAGCCGTCCGCTCGGGCGAGCTCGGTGCGGATGCAGCTCCCGACCTGCTCGCCATCGGCCTTTCGGCGACGGACGCGATAGGGCACAGGTACGGCCCGTTCAGTCAGGAAGCGATGGACAACCACCTCCGCCTAGACCGTCGATTGGGGCAGTTTCTGTCCGCATTGGAGGAGGAAGTGGGCTTGGAGCGGGTCGCGATCGCTTTGACCGCGGACCACGGCGCGCTCCCGCTGGTGGAACACATCGCCGCCGAAGGGGTTGACGCCCTGCGGCTGTCGACGGACGAATTCTGGAACGCGGCGCGGCCTGGGATCGAATCGTGCGGGTCCGGCGGCATCGCCGAGATTGTCGACAGTGTCGGCGGCAGCAATCTCTATTGGAACGAGGCCGGATTGTCGGCGCGGGGTGTGTCGCGGCTCGACGCCAGCCGGTGCGTGGCCGAGGTGCTGCGGTCGCAGCCTGTCGTCGAGGAAGTTTGGACTGCCGAGCAACTCGCTGCCGGCGGCGGCCGGGGCGTTGCGGTGCTGTTTGAGAATTCTTACTTCAAGTCGCGCTCCCCGCACTTGCAGGTGCAGTTTCGCCCCCACGTCTATCCGGGCGGGTCGACCGGTACCGGCCACGGAACGGCGCACGACTACGACCGCCGGGTGCCCGTGCTTCTGGCGGGACCGGGCATCTTGCCGGGACGCTATCGCGACGTGGCAGGGCCTGAAGACGTGGCTCCCACGCTGGGGGTCATTCTGGGACTGGACATGAGCCTAGAGCGCGACACCCGCGTGTTGCGAGAGGCTCTGCTCCGCCACGGCGAATGATGCCGGTCCGATGGCGCAAGGGCGCCCGCGGCCCCTCGGAGCGCGCGACGTTTCGGGATCCCGAGACCGGAGTTCGCGTGCATCGCCTGACCGCTCACGCCTCGATCAGCCACCCCACGTACTTCTTGCAGTGTTCGTTCGCTCCGGACCAGTCCTCCCTGCTGTTCACCGGCTATCGCAGCGGCACGGCGCAACTGTTTACAGCAGGGTTTCCGGACGGGGAGATTCGCCAACTGACGGATGGCGCGGCGATACATCCGTTCTCGGCACTGATCGCGCCGGACGGCGCGATCCTGTTCGTGCGCGCCGGCTCGATTTGGCGGCTCGAGCCCGACAGCTTGGAGGAGAGTTTAATCCTCGACAGCGGCGGGCAGCTCGGCGAGTGTTCCTTGAGCGCCGACGGAGCGTGGTATGTGGCCGCTTGCAAGCGCCCGGATGGTTGGGGCTTGGTCGTTGGCACTCTGGACGGCAGGACAAGCGGATTCGTCCAATTCCCCCGCACGGTCATCCACCCGCAGTTCAATCCTGTGAACCCCGAGTGGATCGAATTCGCCGGCGATCCGGCACCGCGCATGCACCGCGTGCGCCGTGACGGCACCGGCATGGAGTGCCTCCATGAGCACGGCAATGACGAGTTCATCGTGCACGAGACGTTCTTGGGCCAGTGCGAGGACTTGGTGTTCTGTGTCTGGCCTTTCGCGCTCCGGCGCCTGGACTGGCACAGCGGCAAGATATCGACTGTGAGCGAGTTCAACGCTTGGCACATCACCGCGAATCGGGCCGGCACGCAGATTCTGTGCGACACGGCGCATCCCGACATCGGGCTGCAGCTGGTTGACGTCGCCAGCGGGTCGCGCAGGCAGCTGTGCAGGTCCGGGGCGAGTTCGCAAGGCACGCAGTGGCGCCTTTCGCGCTATGCGCTGGCTGAAGACTGGGAGCGGGCGCGGGCAGCTGCCGACAAGGGGCGGGCGCTGAGTTGGATGGAGATGGCCGCAGACAGCGTGTACGGGCCGCAGTGGACACATCCCCATCCATCGTTCTCCCGCGACGAGACGATGGTCGTCTTCGCAAGTGACATGTCGGGCTGCACGCAGGTCTACGTGGCAGAGATCGCGGAGCGGGCTTCGCGCTCAGTTGTCGAGGTTGAATAGGCCGCGAAAGTTCGCGCTGGTTTGCAGCGCCACTTCCTCGAGCGCGACCCCCTTGACGCTTGCCAGCGTGCGCGCCGTCTCCACGACGAAGCGCGGCTCGTTGCGGCGGACCTTGCTGTGCGGTGCCGGCGTGAGGTGCGGCGAGTCCGTTTCGACCAAGACCCGGCCCATGGGCGTCCAACGGGCGGTCGCGCGTAAGGCGTCGGACCGGGCGAAAGTCAGCACGCCCGAAAACGACAGCAGAAAGCCCATCTCCAAGCACCGCAGCGCCTGAGCGGAGTCCCCGGTGAAGCAGTGCATGACGCCGCCGATGCCGTTGCCGGCCCAGTGCGAGCCGAGCAGGTCGAGGGTGTCGTCCCAAGCGTCCCGCGTGTAGATCGAGATCGGCTTGCGCCGGCCGGCGGCGATCTCCATCTGCCGGATGAAGGCCTGCCGCTGGACTTCGCGCGGCGAATTGTCGTAGTGATAGTCGAGTCCGATCTCTCTAACCGCCAGCACTTTGGGGTGGTCGCACAGGGCCTCCACACGGGCGGCGGCGGCCGCGTCGAACTTGGCTGCGTCGTGGGGGTGCACCCCCACCGTGGCCGCGATATCCTCGTGCCGGTCGGCGATGCGGATGGCTGCTTCCAAGTCTGGCGGGCCGTCCCCCGTTCCGATGGCGAGCATGTAGGAAACACCCGCCTGACGCGCCCTGGCGATCACTTTCTCGCGGTCGGCGTCAAACACGGCGCCATCGAGATCGCAAGGGGAATCGACCAGGATCTTCGGCCGCCGGCAGCGGGCCCCAGCCGAGGCGAGGCCCGATCGGGGCCTCGGCCGCGAAGTCCGCCAAGTGCGGTTCGCCGTCCTCCAGTGTCGCGGCGATCAACATGCCTTGGGACAGCTGTCCCATCATCTTGCGCGGCTTGAGGTTGGCGACCACCGCAATGCGTCTCCCCATCATCTCGTCCGGCCCGTACTTTTCGGCGATGCCTGCGAGGACGGTGTGCGGCTCGGCCTCGCCGATGTCCACCGACAGTCGCAGGAGCTTGTGCGACTTCTTGACTCGTTCGGCTGCCCGCATCACGCCCACCCACATGTCGACCTTGGCGAAGTCGCCAATCTCGATCTCGGGAGTGTCGATTTCGAGCGCCTGCGGAGCCGGCGGGCCCCCCATGAGCTGAGCCTGCTCCACCAGTGCCTCGGCCTCGAGCTCCTCCATGCTTGCCACGGATTTCGCGACATCGAGCCGCGCATAGACTGCGGCTTGCGCGCCGACCGGCGTTCCCGGGACCAGCGCGCCCCAGCGCAGCTGGTCCAGTCGTTGCTCGGCGATGGCACCAGATTGTCCCAGCAGTTCCCAGATTCTCTGCGCGCCCGCCGGGATGACCCGCGCCAGCAGCACGCTGGCGATTCGCAGCGCCTCGGCAGTGTTGTAGAGGGTGGCCTCGAGCTGGATTCTGGAATCCGAGTCGTCTGCTCGCGCCAGCTTCCAGGGCTTGTGCTCGACGATGTACTTGTCGGTCCGGGCGGGAATTTCGCCCCACGAACAGCATGCGCCAGCTAGTCCGGGCTCTCGCAACGGGGGAATGTGATGCCTTTCGCACCCGAGTCCAGCGACCCCGCGACGAGATCGTATTGGAAATCGCAGACACGCACAACCGTAGTGATGTCGGTCATGCGATAGGCCCGAATCAAGTCGTGCAGGACATCACTGGAGAACGGGCTGTGCTCGGAGTCGAGAAATACCCAGTCGAGGTCTGCCGCCCCGTACATTTTCGGGATCTCGCAGGTCGGCAACTGGGAATGCGCAATGCCAACGGCGACACCGCCGTCTTCCAGAATCCGCTTCGTCTTGTTGGGGCGAATTGCTCCAACTTTAGCGCAGAAATCCTGCGATTTCGCCTCCGGCAGCCGACAGGAAAGCGGCCAATTCCGGAGTCGCTCGTCTGGTCAGGTCACCACGCTCCGCACCACGGCTATAAACACGGTCCCGTAGGCAATTGTGGTGATTCCGAGGGCGATCCTGCGCCACAGCGGCGGTCGTACTTCCGGCGGCAGCAGCCGAGTGTTCACGAGGAGGATCTGGACACTGGAGAAGGCCAGGACGAGGCCGCCAACATTTCCGAGCCACTTCATCATTTCCATGGCCGTACCCCAGCGGACAGCCAGCCCGTACCAAGCCGTGAAGCCGAGGAACAGAGCGTAATAAAGAGTCCGCGCGTGGTTCCGGACCAGCCCGCGGATCGCGGGACTGCCAGCCCAGGCAATGTCGGTCAGCATCCGCACCAGGACCTCCGTGTTTCCCAAGTGTGTCGAGAACAGCACCCAGAAGCCGTTCAGCAGGGCCAGGAACCAGAATCCGTGCCATACATTCAGCGCTAGGTATTCGGCCTGGTACGCTCCCGCGCCGATCTGGGAAAGATCCGTGCCAGGCGGCACGACGCTGGCTGCAAGGTTCACGTTTAGGAACATCCCGACGAAACAGCCAGCAGCCCATAGCCATACCTGGTCGGCACGGGCGTATTGCCACCAGCGCTTCCAGCGGGCCAGATTGGCAGCGCTGGGCCGGAACACGCTTCCGGTCGGAGCGACATGCACCGCCAGGGAACTCGTTGCGGACGCTATCGCGCCCGAGTGGGCAGCCATGCCGAAGCCCTTGTCTCGGAACCAGTTGGAAATTGCGAGGTTGCCGAAGCCTCCGGAGCCGGAAGAGGCGGCGAGAGCGCCCAACAGGGCCAGGTCAATGCCTTCGGGCAGCCCGCCGACCGAGAAGAACCCAACTGTGGTTGACACCCAGTCCCGGGCGGGTACGAAGCACACGTTGACGAACGCCAGGAAGCCGAAGATGAACACCACCATCACCCAGGAAACGCGCTCCAGGGTGCGCTCGATCGTTTCCCCGAACAGCAGGATGACCAATGCGAGGGCGAGAACGCCATAGGTTGCAACAAGGAGGGAGCCGCTGTCCTGCGCGCCCGGCATGCGTCCCGCAAACGTCGCGAAAACCGTGGCAGCTGTGCCCGCAGCAAGGGCAGGCATGCCGACTTGAGCGACGCAAAGCACCGCGTAGACCGGAGCCCACAGCCGCGGTCCCGGCCGCAGCCTCATGAAACCCGTGATGACCGGCTCGCCGGTGTACATCGTGTAGCGAACCGCTTCAAGGTTGAAGAGAAGTTGCAGGACGATCGCCAGGGTGGCGATCCAGAGCAGGCTCCGGCCGAACTGGACACCGATCGCCGGCCCCACGAGCCACTCGCCCCCGCCAATCGAGGAGGCTAGTAGGATCGCGCCCGGACCGATCACGCGGAAGAGGTTCCGCAAGGTGAAGGGAGGGGCTTCCGGTAGGTCGCGGATTTCCCAAGGGGGCAAGGTCTTCATGTTGTCTTCCGCCTGGCCGATCTCTGGCCGTCGCGCTTTAGCCTTCCTCCCGGTACCGGAGTTGCGGCAGGAATGCGGCCTTGCGCTTGCGGTCCACCAACTCGTCGTAGCGCAGCAGGGCGCCGAGATCCTCACCCCTCAGAACAGCCTGAGTGATCCGGATCTCGACCTCGTGCAAGCGCTCTGCCGAATCAAGGGTCTCCTCGACACGCTCCCCGGGAACCACGGCAACGCCGTCCGCGTCGCCCACGACCCAGTCCCCTGGCCTGACCGGGAGTCCCCCGCATTGAACCGGTACCTGGAGCTCGCCAAGGTACTCGGCCCCACCTGCGTTCGGCACGACGGCTCGGGCGAACACCGGCAGGGTATCCCGCACAATCTCGGCGCTATCCCGAATCGCCCCGTCAACGACGACGCCGGCCAGTCCCTTCAGCCGGGCGGCGTGCGTAATGATGCCGCCCCAAAGGGCCGTGTTACGGTCGCCGCGACCGTCAATCACTAGGACATGGTTCGGCGGACACTCCGAGAGCGCCTTGCCCACCATCAGGATGTCGCATGGATGCACGCGAGCGGTGAAGGCCGGGCCGGCCATCATGCTCGCCGCGGACCGGCACTGGATGCCATGATCCATCGCCCCCGATTTTCCCAGAGCGTCAGAGACCAGCCCTGTGGACAATGCCAGAAAGCGGCGGGCTGCGTTCGAATTCCCTTCTTCTGGAAGGGGCGGGGGCGGGGAACTGTCTCTGGACTCCATATCGATGCAAATCCGGCCGGTCAATCGAACTTGAGGTACCCCTCGCCTGAGGGCATCATTACCTGCGCGGGGTTGATCGCCCCGTACTTGGCCTTGTTGGCCGTGATCTCGAACGCGTCGCGGACGGATTCGATCCCGTAAAGGCCGTGCGTCAGCATCGGGCCCAGCCTCACTTGCCCCGAAGCGACCAGCCGGACCGTGTGCTCCAAGTGAGCATACGAGCTGATGTCGGGAAACAGCACCCGCAAGCTCCGCTCGCGAAGACCGTCCACATCGATCTCGAGCGGCTGACCGAACCACGAAACCACCATCAGCTTTCCTCCCGACCGGACGGACCCGATTGCCTGCTCGAGAGTGCTGGCCCCGGCCAGCCCCTGTCTCGGGCTGCCGCCCGCACACTCGAATACCACATCCGCGCCCTGACCACCCGTGAGATCCCGGATCGCCTCGAGTGGATCGTCCGTGCGGGCATTGATCGCGACGTCCGCACCGAGTTCCGATGATATGTGGCACGCCTCGTCGCGGATGTCCACGGTGACCACCAGCCCGGCACCCGCGGTGCGCACTGCCTGCATGCATTCGAGGCCCATACTCCCCTGGCCGAAGACCGCAACCGACTCGCCAATCTGGATGCCAGCCGTGTCCACGGCGGCGAGACTGTCGCTCAGCGACTGCAGGCAGGCCCCCTCGCAGTCACTAATCGAGTCGTCGACCTCGACAAGTGCAATCTCGGGCAGCAGCGCGCGCTCCGAAAAACAACCCGGCAACTGGAACCCAATGATCGGTCCCGCCCGGCAGGCGAGAGCCTGGCCGTCATTGCAAAGAGGACAATCCCCGCACGGCAGCTTTGCGCGCGCAGCCACCCGAGCACCGGGCCGGAATCGCGACCCGGGCGGGCTCTCCAAAACACGCGCACAGAATTCGTGGCCGAAGAGCCTCACCGGCGCTTCGGTCTCCAACCTTCTCTTGATCTCGTCGTAGGCCAGCGTGGGAACGCCGAAGGCGAGCTGCGCCTCCGTCACGCTCGGCTGTACGCAGAGGACCTCGACGAGGACGTGCCCGTCTCGAAGCTCGGGCTCGGACACCTCCTCAAGGCGCATGTCCCCGAAACCGTAGAATTGCCACGCTCGCATCGATCCGACCTTGAAGGGTGCCGAAGGCAGTGTATCAACCCGTCACGGCTTGGCCCGGCAGCAGTCCGAGCTCGCCCGATCCGCGGCTGGTGCAGAAACAATGCTCGCCAGTAGCGATCGGCTCTCCGGAGTGCCTAGAGTTGTATAGTCAGCGCTGTGATGAGGAAGGTTTGCGACTCGCCATCCGGCAAGTTCCGGGCGACGGAGCGACCGGCGAAGAACCGAGACACGCCAAACCGAACTTCGACTCTGCGTGCGGGCTGGTAGCGCAACACCAAGTCCAATTCGGAACCGATCGAACCGCTCGCAGCGCATCCCGACATCGGGCTGCAGCTGGTCGACGTGGCCAGCGGGTCGCGCAGGCAGCTGTGCCGATCCGGGGCGAGTTCGCAAGGCACGCAGTGGCGCCTGTCGCGCTATGCTCTGGCCGAAGACTGGGAGCGGGCGCCGGCCGCTGCCGACAAGCGGCAGTCGCTGAGTTGGATGGAGATGGCCGCCGATAGCGTGTACGGGCCACGATGCACACATCCCCATCCGTCGTTCTCCCGCGACGAGACGATGGTCGTCTTCGCAAGTGATATGTCAGGCTGCACGCAGGTCTACATGGCAGAAATCGCGGAGCGGGCTTCGAACTCAGCTGGCGAGGTTGAATAGACTGCGGAAGTTCGCGCTGGTCTGTCGCGCCACTTCCTCGAACGCGACGCCCTTGACACTTGCCAGCGTGCGCGCCGTCTCCACGACGAAGCGCGGTTCGTTGCGTCGGATCTTGCGGTGCGGCGCGGGCGTGAGGTATGGCGCGTCCGTTTCGACCAGGACGCGGTCCATGGGTGTCCAGCGCGCAGTCGCGCGCAAGTCGTCGGAACGCGCGAAGGTCAGCACGCCCGAGAACGACAGCAGGAAACCCATGTCAAGGCAGCGCAGCGCCTGGGCGGAGTCTCCGGTGAAGCAATGCATGATGCCGCCGATGCCGTTGCCGGACCAATGCATGCCGAGCAGGTCGAGCGTGTCATCCCAGGCGTCCCGCGTGTGGATCGAAATCGGCTTGCGGCAGCTGGCAGCGATTTCCATTTGTCGCACAAAGACCCGCTGCTGGATCTCGCGCGGCGAATTGTCGTAGTGATAGTCGAGTCCGATCTCGCCTACGGCCAGGACCTTGGGGTGCTCGCACAGGGCCTCGATGCGGGCGGCGATGGCGGTGTCGAACCGGCTCGCATCGTGCGGGTGCACTCCCACCGTGGCCGCGATGTCCTCGTATCGGTCGGCGATGCGGATGGCCGCCTCTAAGTCTGGCGGGCCGTCGCCAGTCCCGATAGCGAGCATGTACGACACCCCCGCTTGGCGCGCTCTCGCAAGGACTTCTTCGCGATCAGGTTCGAAGACGGCCCCGTCGAGATGGCAATGCGAATCGATCAGCATGTGCGGTCGTCGGCAGCGGGCGCTATCCGAGGCGAGCCCCGATGGGCGTCTCATCGGGAAAGCCGGCCAGACAAGGCTCGCCGTCTTCCAGCGAAGCGGCGACGAGCATCCCCTCCGACAGCCGGCCCATCATCTTGCGCGGCTTGAGGTTGGCGACGACTGCAATGCGTCTTCCCAGCATTTCGTCCGGCCCGTACTTTTCCGCAATGCCCGCGAGGATGGTGCGGGGCTCGGCCTCGCCGATATCCACCGACAGTTGCAGGAGCTTGCGCGACTTCTTGAGCCTCTCAGCTGCTCGCACTACGCCCACCCGCATGTCGACCTTGGCAAAATCGCCAATCTCGATTTCGGGAGTGTCGATTTCAAGAACTTGTGGCGCGGGCGCGGCCCCCATCAGCTTGGCCTGCTCGGCCAGTGCATCGACCTCCAACGCTTCCATGCGTTCTACCGATTTCGCAACATCTAGCCGAGGATAGACCGCAGCCTGGGCACCGACTGCTGTGCCAGGGACCAAGCCGCCCCAGTCCAGTTGGTCCAGCCGTTGCTCCGCAACTGCGCCGGCTTGTCCCAACAGTTCCCAGATCCTTTGCGCGCCTGCCGGGATGACTGGGGCCAGCAGCACGCAGGCAACGCGCAGCGCTTCGGCGGTGTTGTAGAGGGTGGCCTCGAGCTGGATTCTGGAATCGGAGTCGTCAGCTCGTGCCAGTTCCCAGGGCTTGTGCTCGACGATGTACTTGTCGGTCCGGGCGAGTAACGACCAGATCGTCTCTAGCGCCTTGGAGAATGCAAACTCGCGGTAGAGTTCGATGGCGTCGGTTATGCAGATTCTAGCCAGAGGGGGCAGGCCCCCGCTGTCAGTACCCGTGACTGTCCTCGGGATCTTGCCGCCGCAATACCTCGACAGCATGGACGTGGTGCGGCTGGCCAAGTTGCCGATACCGTTTGCCAGATCGGCGTTGTAGCGCACCGTTAGCGCCTCGTGCGAGAAATTCCCGTCTTGACCGAAAACGATCTCGCGCAGCAGGTAGTAGCGCAGCCCGTCCACGCCCACCACTTGCTTGATGGGCAGCGCCCGCACGATGTTGCCCTTGGTCTTGGACATCTTGCCGCCTTGGAAGATGAGCCAGCCATGCGCCCACACCTGCCTTGGCAGGGGCAGATCGGCCGCCATCAGGAATGCAGGCCAGTAGACGGCGTGAAAGCGGACGATCTCTTTCCCGACCAAGTGGACGTCAATCGGCCACAGGCGGTCGTAGTCAGATCCCGGCTCGTCGCGCTCGCCGTACCCGATCGCGCTCATATAGGTGGTCAGCGCGTCGAACCAGACGTAGAAGACGTGGGCGGGATCGTTGGGCAGGGGAATCCCCCAGCGCAACGTGGAACGGCTGATCGAGAGGTCGTTGAGGCCCTGCCGCACGAATGCCATCACCTCGTTGCGCCGGGCGTCGGGCTGGATGAACTCGGGCTGGGATTCGTACAGCTCGAGCAGCTTGTCTTGATAGGCGGAGAGTCTGAAGAAGTAGTTCTCCTCGGTGACCGTCGTGATCATTTCCGGATCTGCGGACGCAGCTTCTTCGTCGGTGACAAAGGCTTCGTCGCCGAGGTGGTACTTGCCGGTATACGTGCCCTTGTAGATCGCGCCGTTGGCTAGGCAGCGCTCGAAGATCTTGCGTACGGCCAAGGCGTGGCGCGGGTCGCTGGTGCGCCGGAAGAAGTCGTATTCCAAGCCCAGTTCGTTCCATTCTTCGCGGAAGGCGTCCGAGATGCGATCGGTGAACTGTTGGGGCTCGAGACCGGCGGCCGCGGCCGACCGCTCGACCTTTTGGCCGTGCTCGTCGCTGCCCGTCGTCAAGTAGGCCTCGTCGCCGAGCATTCGCCGGATGCGCTTGATCGTATCGGCCACGATGGTCGTATAGGCATGCCCGATATGAGGCGCGGCGTTCACGTAGTAGATGGGCGTCGATATGTAGAACTTAGGCATTGCAGGGCGCTAGTTCTAGTCTTGCACGGTGGCCCGCTCCGGGACTCCGCCGCTAGGCGTCGCGCTTGTGCAGGTAGGCGTGGTGCGCCTGTTCCCAGACCCGCTTGAAAGGCACGCCGTTTTTGCGCGCCAAGTTGCGGCAATCCTCGTACTCGGGGGCGAAGGTTGCTCCGGGGCTGCCCGGTGGGCCGGATGTCTTGATGCGCACGGGGCCGTAGCTGGTGCTGACCTCGGTCCACGAGCGCGGCAGCGTCCGGCGCCTGGCCGAGACTTCCCGCAGTCCGAGCGTGGAGGTTTCTGCCAGCATCATCGCTCCGAGACGCTCCCGGTCGTGCGGGGCTGCCAACACCGTCAGGGTGAAGCCGGGGCGGTTTTTCTTCATCTGCACCGGAGTCAGCGTCACGTCCAAGGCTCCGGATTCGAGCAGCCGTTCCATGGCGAACCCTGCCATCTCCGGCGTCATGTCGTCGATGTTCGCCTCCAGGATCCAGACTTGTTCCGCTGGCGTGTCAGCCTCTTCGGCCTCGCCGACGAGCACGCGCAGCAGGTTGGCCCGGCCCGGAAAGTCGC